>Ga0206116_1000765_pt1 | contig 25005 bp, 24 predicted proteins | sample 3A1Ametagenome_FD_178000 | JGI IMG/M metagenome (GOLD analysis project Ga0206116, IMG submission 178000) | Enriched microbial communities from leaf-cutter ant dump, University of Wisconsin, Madison, United States - 3A1A | ecosystem: Environmental > Terrestrial > Nest > Insects nest > Nest dump...
TGCACATGACCCTGACCACCACCTGGACCGCCCGCTACCGCCTCGACGCCGACCCCACCCACACCTGGCACGACGTCACCGGCACCGCCACCACCACCTCCCTGACCCCCGACTTCGAACTCATCGAGCTACGACCCCACCTCGTCCCCAACGGCAGCACCTGAACCCTCGAGCACGGCCGACCAGCCGACCCACGCACGGGGTCGAGACGCAGCGCGGAGCTGGATCAGGTGAGCTGGTGCGGATCAGCCCTGTTCGGCGGTGCGCGTCGCCACGCGGTGGTCGTGCGCGGCGTCCAGGCGCCAGCGCAGCCCGGGGCGGCCCTCGCGGTCGAGCGCGACGAGCACCGCGCCTGCGGTGAACGACAGCGAGCGCACGAGCCGGTCGCGGCGGGCCTGCGTCTCCTGCGTCGTGCGGGACTCGCGGTCGGGCAGGTTCGCGACCACGAGCGGCGCGGTGAGCCCGGCGAGCACGAGCGCGGCCGTGCGGGGTGCGCGGCCGAGCGCGAGGAGCGCGGCCGCACCGACCATGGCGGCGCCGTGCGCGCGGACGGCGACCGTGAGCTGCGTGTCCGTGAGGCGCCCGCTCGTGAGCCGGTCCGGCAGCCGGTCGGTCACCCGCCGTGCGCGGCCCTGGCCCTCGACGAGGGACAACCCGGACCGGGCCGCCTCGACGTGCGGCGCGGGGTGCCGCAGCGCGTCGAGACCCTCGGTGACGAACCATGCGGCGAACAGCGGGCGGACGAGGCGACGCAGGAGCACGGGTGACCCTCCGGGGACGGACGGCGCCCGACGATCGGCCGGGCGGGCTGACAGCCACGCTACTGCGCGCGGGAATCTGGCGCCGGGCCGTGGCGTTGTCGACCGGCATGACGTGCCTGGCCGAGCCCGCAGCCATGACCGTTCGCGACCCCGGACGCGGCGCACCGGACAGCGCACGGACGGGCACGCCGACGAGCTCGTCGGTCCCGGCGCTCGGCGCGCTCGCGGGGGTCGTCGTCGCGGCGCTCGCGCGCCCCTCGTCGCAGCGGGCCGGCTCCCAGGCGGGGGGCATAGGCTCGGGCGCGATGAACGACGAGACCGCTCGCGCCTCCGAGACCGAGCCCGCACCCGCTCCCGCCGCTGCCGGTGATGCAGCGCTCGAGATCGAGCCCATGCCCGAGGGTGGGTCGCGCGCCCCCGACGCGGAGGACGACGCGGCGCGCACCGCGCGCTTCGAGGCCGAGGCGCTCGTCTATCTCGACCAGCTCTACGGCGCCGCGCTGCGCATGACACGCAACCCCGCGGACGCCGAGGACCTCGTCCAGGAGACGTTCACCAAGGCGTTCGCCGCGTTCCACCAGTACAAGCCGGGCACGAACCTCAAGGCGTGGCTGTACCGGATCCTGACGAACACGTACATCAACTCCTACCGCAAGAAGCAGCGCGAGCCGCAGCAGTCGCACGCGGAGGAGATCGAGGACTGGCAGCTCGCGCGTGCGGAGTCGCACACGTCGAGCGGCCTGCGGTCGGCCGAGGCCGAGGCGCTGGACCATCTGCCCGACTCCGACGTCAAGGACGCGCTGCAGCGCATCCCGGAGGAGTTCCGGATCGCGGTCTACCTCGCCGACGTCGAGGGATTCGCCTACAAGGAGATCGCCGAGATCATGGGAACGCCGATCGGGACGGTGATGTCCCGCCTGCACCGTGGCCGGGGCCAGCTGCGCGAGCTCCTGGCGGACTACGCACGCGACCGGGGGCTCGTGCCCGCGACGCACGCGTCCGGCGCGGGGGAGGACGCCCGATGAGCGCGTCGACGACCCCGGGGTCGTGGCAGGAGCCGCCGGCGCGCACGTCGTCGTCCGGCTGCGACTGCGACGAGGCCGTGGCCGAGCTGTGGGCCTATCTGGACGCCGAGCTCGAGCCGCTGGAGGCCGAGCGCGTCAAGGCGCACCTCGAGGGGTGCGACGGCTGCCTCGGCGAGCACGACGTCGAGCTCGTCGTGAAGAAGCTCGTCAAGCGGTGCTGGTCGCAGGACGAGGCGGCACCCGCCGACCTGCGTGCGCGCATCCACGCGACGCTCACGACGATCCACGTCACCGAGTCGGGGACCGTGTCGGCCGCCGAGGTGACGGCGGTCGTCACCGAGGTCGTGGCCGGCGTGCTGCCCGACCGCACGCTCGAGCGCTGACGCGCCGCGTGGGCGTCAGGTGACGCCTGCTGACGTCGAAGGCCCCGCTGCACGTGGTGTGCGGCGGGGCCTTCGTGCGGGTCGTGCGGACCCGGGGGAGTGCGTCGGCTCAGGCGTTGGGACGCTTGCCGTGGTTCGACGCGCTCCCGGCGCGGGAGCGGCGCTTGCGGCCACGCTTGCTCATCGTGCTGCCCTTTCGTCGGCCTTGGTCGCGGTTGCATGCCATGGTCCCACACGAGCGGAGGTGCGCCGGACGCGCGCTCGTCGTCACGGTCGCGGGTGCGAGCCGTGCGCGGACCGGGGCAGCCGCTCAAGTCGGGCGTCGTGCGGACCGATGCTTCCGACGTGAGCGCGCCCACCCAGTCCGTCATCCCGCTGCTGCACGCCCTGGCCAGCACGGGCGGTTCCGACCTGCACTGCAAGGTCGGCTCGGCGCCGCGCGTGCGCGTCGACGGCCGCCTGCGCAAGCTGCAGGTGCCCGACCTCACGCCGGGTGACACCGAGCACATGCTCGAGGAGGTCCTGCCCGACGACCTCGTGCCCACGTTCCGGGAGACGCACGAGGCGGACTTCGCGTACTCGCTGTCGGGCGTCGGCCGGTTCCGTGTCAACGCCTACCAGGCGCGCGGGACCTACGGGCTCGTGTTCCGCCGCGTCGCGGTCGGTGCGCAGTCGCTCGGCGCGCTCGGCATCCCGGAGGTCGTCGGCGAGCTCGCGCTCGAGCCGCGCGGCCTGGTGCTCGTGACGGGTCCGACGGGTTCGGGCAAGACGACGACGCTCGCGTCGATGGTCGACCTCATCAACAGCTACCGCGAGGTCAACATCGTCACGATCGAGGACCCGATCGAGATCCTGCACCACGACAAGAAGGCGATCGTCTCGCAGCGCGAGGTGCGCCAGGACACGGCCGACTTCACGGTCGCGCTGCGCGCCGCGATGCGGCAGGACCCGGACGTCATCCTCGTCGGCGAGATGCGTGACATCGAGACCGTGCGCGCGGCGCTGTCGGCCGCCGAGACCGGTCACCTGGTCCTGTCGACGCTGCACACGATCGACGCACCGGAGACGGTCAACCGCATCGTCGACTTCTTCCCGCTGCACGAGCAGAAGCAGGTGCGAGTCGCGCTGTCGCAGGCGCTGCGCGGCGTCGTGTCCCAGCGCCTCGTGCGCAAGGCCGACGGCACGGGCCGCTGCGCCGCGGTCGAGATCATGGTCAACACCGGCCGCACGGCGGAGGCGATCCTCGACCCGCAGAACAACGCGCCCCTGGCCGACCTCATCCGCGAGGGCGACTACTACAAGATGCAGACGTTCGACCAGCACCTGTTCGCGCTGGTCCGCGACGACGTCATCACGTACGAGGAGGCCATCAGCGCCTCGTCGAACCCGCACGACCTGACCGTCGAGCTGCGCGCCGCCGGGATCGTCGCCTGACACGTGATCCGCGCCGGCCTCGGCGCGTGAGTCGCGCCCGGTCCGGAGCCCGGCCCCCGTTCGTCGGAGGCGGGGCTCCGTCGTCGGGGGCCGACACGACACCTGGACGCGATATAGCTTGACCGGTCGGGAAACGCGATATAGCGTGTCCGGCAACACGACATATCGCGATGGGAGATCGTCATGGCCACCGAGTCCTGGGTCGTCGCCGGCCCTCAGATCATCGAGATCGAGCACGCGGACACGTTGCGCGTCCAGCTCGTCGGCGGTCGCGTCGACGTCGTCGCGCACGACGACCCCGGCGTCCGGATCGAGGTCCACTCCGTCGAGGGGCGCCCGCTCGAGATCGGCCTGTCCGACGGCGAGCTGCGGCTGGGCTACAGCTTCACGCTGACCGGCTGGGACGGCTTCCTCGAGAAGTTCCGCAACTTCCGGGACAAGGACCGCGCGGACGTGCACATCGCGCTCCCGCGCTCGGTCGCCACCAAGCTCGGCACCGTGAGCGCCGACGGGCTGCTCGTCGGGGTCGTCGAGGACTCGTCGGTCTCGACGGTCACGGGTTCGCTCGTCACCGACGGCACGCGCGGCCGCCTCAGCGTCAACGCCGTCTCGGGCGAGGTCGTCGTGCGCGACCACGGGGGACCGCTCAAGCTCAACTCCGTCTCGGGCGAGCTCGCGGCGTCCGGCGAGCTCTCGCTCGTGCAGGCCAACACCGTCTCGGGTGCGCTGTCGCTCGACGTCACGACGGGCACGTCGTCGATCACGGCGTCGACCGTCTCCGGCGACGTGACCGTCCGCCTGCCTGCGGGCAAGGGGCTGCACGTCCGGGCGCAGTCGATGTCCGGGCGCCTCGTCGTCGACGGCGAGGAGCACAAGGGCACGAGCCCGGGACAGCGCCGGGTCGACCTGTCGACGGGCGACGGCGCGTGCTTCGTGTCGGCGAACACCGTCAGCGGGCACGTCACCGTCCTGCGCGGCGTGGCCGACGAGGACGCCCGATGATGGCGCCGGTGTTCGCGCACGGGCAGCTGCGGCTGTACCTGCTCGCACTCCTCGAGTCCGGGCCCAAGCACGGCTACGAGCTCATCACGGCGCTGTCGGACCGATTCGGCGGGACGTACCGGCCGAGCGCGGGCACGATCTACCCGCGGCTCGCGCGGCTCGTCGACGAGGGGCTCGTCACCCGGTCCGACGAGGAGCGGCGCAGCACGTACGCGCTGACCGAGTCCGGCTACGCCGAGCTGCAGGCCCGGCGCGGCGACCTCGCCGAGCTCGAGGAGGGCATCGCCGAGACCGTGCGGGACCGTGCGTCGCAGGTGCGGCAGGACGTGCGCGGCGCGATGCGCGGGCTGCGCGCCGACCTCGCGGCCGCGGCGCAGCAGGCGCGCGACGCCGCCGTGCCCGTGCGGCACGACGACGCGCGCTCGGCGTCGCACCGCCACCGCATGGAGGCCGAACAGCTGCTGTCCCGGTTCCGCGACGACGTGCGCGCCGAGCTGCGGCACGCCGACGCCACGGGCGAGGTCGAACGGCTCACGGTCGAGACGCTGCGGACGGTGCTCGACTCGGCGCTGGCAGCAGTGCGCTCGACGCTCCGCTGACGAGCGCTGACGGGCGCTGACAGGCCGTGAGTTCGTCGCATCCTGACGAGTTCGTCGGCGATGGCCCACTCATTCATCCATCTGCGACGAACTCACGGCCACGACGAGGTGCAGGAGGATGTGGTGTTGCTGCCGGGTCGACTGCCGATCGTCCTGCTGTCGCTCGCCGTGCTCGCGTCAGGACGCGTCGTCGGGGAGGCCGAGCCACGTGTGCCAGCCGGTGTGCAGGACGAGCCAGGCCATGAGCCCGTACCCGGCCTGGCCGGGCAGCAGGCCGTCGCCCGCGGCGAGGTCGGCGAGCCACTGCTCGTGCGCCGCGAGCGGGGAGAACGTGTCGACGTAGGGGACGCGGCGGCGCGTCGCGACGTCGCCGAACGCGGCGGACAGCTCGGCGGTGCGCTCGTGGTCGACGGCGGGACCGGGCGGTGGTCCGACGACGAACGCCGGCAGCCGACGCTGCTCGGCGACGTCCAGGATGTTCGCGAGGTTGAGCCGGCTGCGCGCGAGCGTGAGCCCGGCGCCGAGGTCGGCGCGGCCGAGGCCGACGACGAGGCGCGTGTCGACGTCGGGGGCCAGGCGCCGCGCGACCTCGTCCTCCCAGCGTTGGCCGAGGCCCGTCGTCGTCTCACCGGGGACCGCGAGCGGGACGACCGTCAGCCGGTCCTCCGTGCGGGTGCGGGCCGTCACCCGGCCGACCCAGCCGAGCGCCTTCGGGTCACCGGCACCCGTGACGAGCTCGTCACCGACCACCACGAGCCGTAGCTCACCCACAGTCCTGTCCTCCTGTCGTCGTGCCGCCCCATCCTCCCAGGGGCGGGGCGGCACGACGACGAGCGCGGCGGGCGAGTCGCCGAGCACGCGTCAGCGGGCGAACGCCTCCTCGATCAGCGCGGCCTGCTGCGCCTGGTGCTTCTTGGCGGTGCCCGTGGCGGGCGAGGCCGACTCGGCGCGGGACGCGACCCGCAGGTCACGGCCCGCGACCTGCGGCAGGTGCATCGACAGGAACGGCCACGGACCCTGGTTGCGCGGCTCGTCCTGCACCCACACGAGCTCGGCGCCGCCGAAGGGGGCGAGCGCGGTGCGGATCGCCTCGTCGTCGAGCGGGTAGAGCTGCTCGAGCCGCACGATCGCGGTCTGCTCGTCGCCCGACGTCACGCGGTGCGCGAGCAGGTCCCAGTAGACCTTGCCGGAGCACAGCAGGACCCGCGTCACCTGACCGGACTTGGCCTCGGCGAGCTCGTCGCGCAGCACCGGCTGCCACGTGCCCGTCGTGAAGTCCTCGACGGCCGACGACGCGGCCTTGAGGCGCAGCATCGACTTCGGCGTGAAGACGACGAGCGGCTTGCGGGGTCGCGTGTACGCCTGACGGCGCAGCAGGTGGAAGTGCGACGCGGGCGTCGACGGCTGCGCGATCACGAGGTTGTCCTGCGCGGCGAGCTGCAGGAACCGCTCGATGCGGGCCGACGAGTGGTCCGGCCCCTGGCCCTCGTAGCCGTGGGGGAGCAGCAGCACGACCGACGAGCGCTGCGCCCACTTCTGCTCGGCCGACGAGATGAACTCGTCGATGATCGTCTGCGCGCCGTTGACGAAGTCGCCGAACTGCGCCTCCCACAGCACGAGCGCGTCGGGCCGCTCGACCGAGTAGCCGTACTCGAAGCCGAGGCACGCGTACTCGGACAGCGACGAGTCGTAGACCCAGAACTTCGCCTGGTCGCCCGACAGGTACAGCAGCGGCGTCCACTCGGCGCCCGTCTCCCGGTCGTGCAGCACCGCGTGGCGTTGCACGAAGGTCCCGCGGCGCGAGTCCTGCCCGGCGAGCCGCACCGGCGTGCCCTCGGCGAGCAGCGTGCCGAACGCGAGGATCTCGCCGAAGCCCCAGTCGATGCCGCCCTCGCGCGACATCTGCTCGCGCTTGGTGAGCAGCTGCTGCAGCTTCGGGTGCACCGTGAAGCCCTCGGGCGGCCGCACGTGCGCGCGCCCGATGCGCTCGAGCAGCGACGCGGGGACCGCGGTCTGCCAGCCGACCATGACGCCCGCGTCCTCGAGCTGCGACTCGGGGCGCTCGAGCCCCGCGACCGCCTCGGACTCCGGCGCCGGCGGCGTCCAGCCGTCCTCGCGCGTCTCGGCGAAGACCCGCTCGAGCTGCGCCTGGTAGTCCTGCAGCGCGCTCTCGGCCTCCTCGAGCGTGATGTCGCCACGGGCGACGAGCGTCTCGGTGTAGATCTTGCGGACCGAGCGTTTGGCCTCGATGAGGTTGTACATGAGCGGCTGCGTCATCGACGGGTCGTCGCCCTCGTTGTGCCCGCGGCGGCGGTAGCACAGCAGGTCGATGACGACGTCGCGGTCGAACTGCTCGCGGTACTCGAACGCGAGCTCCGCCGCCCGCACGACGGCCTCGGGGTCGTCGCCGTTCACGTGGAAGACCGGGACCTGCAGACCCTTGACGACGTCCGTCGCGTACTGCGACGAGCGTGACGACGACGGACCTGTCGTGAACCCGACCTGGTTGTTGATGATGACGTGGATCGTGCCGCCCGTGCGGTACCCGCGCAGCTGCGCGAGGTTGAGCGTCTCGAACACGACCCCCTGGCCCGCGAACGCCGCGTCGCCGTGGATGAGGATCGGGAGCACCGAGAAGCCGTCACCGCCGAGGTCGATGCGGTCCTGCTTGGCTCGCACGATGCCCTCGAGCACGGGGTCGACCGCCTCGAGGTGCGACGGGTTCGCCGCGAGGTACACCTTGGTCGTCGCACCCGACTCGGCCGTGAACAGGCCCTCGGTGCCGAGGTGGTACTTCACGTCGCCCGAGCCCTGGACCGAACGCGGGTCGGTGCTGCCCTCGAACTCGCTGAAGATCTGCGCGTACGACTTGCCCGCGATGTTCGCGAGGACGTTGAGCCGCCCGCGGTGCGCCATGCCGATGCCGACCTCGTCGAGCCCGGCGTCGGCCGCACGCGACAGGATCGCGTCGAGCAGCGGGATGACGGACTCGCCGCCCTCGAGCGAGAACCGCTTCTGGCCGACGTACTTCGTCTGCAGGAACGTCTCGAACGCCTCGGCGGCGTTGAGCCGACGCAGCACCCGCAGCTGGTCCTCGCGGGGCGTGCGCGCCCAGCCCGACTCGAGCCGCTCCTGGAGCCAGCGGCGCTGCCGCGGGTCCTGCAGGTGCATGTACTCGATGCCCGTGGTGCGGCAGTACGAGTCGCGCAGCAGGCCGAGGATGTCGCGCAGCGTCGCACGCGGCTTGCCCGTGAACCCGCCCGTGGGGAACGTGCGGTCGAGGTCCCACAGCGTCAGGCCGTGGTTCTGGATGTCGAGGTCCGGGTGCTTGCGCTGGCGGTACGCGAGCGGGTCGGTCTCCGCCATGAGGTGGCCGCGCGAGCGGTACGCGTGGATGAGCTCGGCGATCCGCGCGGGCTTGACCGCCTCGGCGTCGGCGTCGTTCGACGTGTCGCGGACCCACCGCACGGGCTCGTACGGCACGCGCAGCGCCGCGAACACGCGGTCGTAGAAGCCGTCCTCGCCGAGCAGCTTGAGCGACAGGATGCGCAGGAACTCGCCCGACTGCGCGCCCTGGATGATCCGGTGGTCGTACGTGCTCGTGATCGTGAGGGTGCGCGAGACGCCCAGCTCGTTGAGGCGGTCGTCGGACGTGCCCTGGAACTCGGCCGGGTACTCCATCGCACCCACGCCGACGATCGTGCCCTGCCCCTGCATGAGGCGCGGCACCGAGTGGACCGTGCCGATCGTGCCCGGGTTGGTGAGCGAGATCGTCGTGCCGGCGAAGTCGTCGACCGTGAGCTTGCCGCCGCGCGCGCGGCGCACGACGTCCTCGTACGCCGCCCAGAACTGCGCGAAGTCGAGCGTCTCGGCCTTCTTGATGGAGGGCACGAGGAGCTGGCGCGTGCCGTCCGGCTTGGCGAGGTCGATCGCGAGGCCGAGGTTCACGTGCGCGGGCTGCGTGACGCCGGGCTTGCCGTCGACGAGCGTGTACGCCGCGTTCATCGCGGGCATGTCCGCGAGCGCCTCGACGAGCGCGTACCCGATGAGGTGCGTGAACGAGATCTTGCCGCCGCGGCCGCGCTTGAGGTGGTTGTTGATGACGATGCGGTTGTCGACCATCAGCTTGGCCGGCACGGCGCGCACCGACGTCGCGGTCGGGACCTCGAGCGAGGCCTCCATGTTGGTCACGACGCGCGCGGCGGGGCCGCGCAGGCGCTGCACGTCGTCCGCGGCGTCGGACGTGTCCGGGCGCGTCGAGCGCTGGGCGACCTCGGCGTACGGCGCGGTCGCGGGCTGCGCCGTCGCGACGGGCGACGCACCCGTGGCCGGCTCGAGGCGGGCCGGTGCCGCCGTCGGCGCGGGGGCGCTCGGTGTCGCCGGCACGAAGGCGCCGGGGTTCGTCACGCCCGGTGCGGACGGCGCGGTCGTCGTGCCCGACGCGCTGCCGTTGCTCACGGCGTTCGTCGGCGGGCTCACGGGCGTCGCGCCCCGGCCCGTGCTGTCGTCCTGGTCGTCCGTGGAGTCTGCGGGCTTGTAGCCCTCGAAGAAGTCCCACCACGCGGGGTCGACCGCGTTCTTGTCCTGGAGGTACTGCTCGTACAGCTCGTCCACGAGCCACTCGTTCGCGCCGAACGCGGCACCGATCGAGTCTGACTCTGCCTTCTGGGACACGCGAGGATCGCCCACTTCCGCTGCGGTCCCGCAGGACCGCGTCGTCGCCGGTTCTGTCGACGCCAACACTACGTGCCGCGGGACCTTCGGCCCGGTCGTGACGTGGGCTCGCGCACACGTCACGCACGCGAGGCGCACACGGTGCGCGGGTCGCGTGGAACGGCTGGTCAACGGCGGGCAATGGGTCCGCGTGCGGCTGGGCAAGCGCGTCTCAGCGAACGGCGAAACGACCCGGTCGGCGGTCACGCGCGGTCCGCGTGCAGGCTCGTCACGGGTCACGACGAGCGCGTCCCGCACCGCCGCTGGCCGTCCGGGTGAATCGCGCCACGCCCCGCCGCTCGTCTCACCAGGTGGACGCGCGTCGCGACGGTCGGTCAGGGCTCGTGCCGGTCGGGCGCGCGGCGCGGCGTCTAGCCCCGGGAGAACAGCGCGTGACCTGCGGAGCGGCGCTCGCCGGGCAGGGTGACCCGCATGGTGCAGCCCTCGGGGACGTCCGCGACCTCGATCACGCCGCCGTGCAGCTCGACCGCCCAGCGCACGATCGCCAGGCCCAGGCCCGTGCCGCCGGTGGAGACCTGACCCGTCGTCGCGGGCGAGTTCCCGCGCACGAACCGCTCGAACACGTGCGCGCGCTGGTCGCGCGAGATCCCCGGGCCGCGGTCGACGACGTCGATCCGCACGTCGTTGCCCGCGCGCCGCGCGACGAGACGCACCTGTTCGCCGGGGGGCGAGTGGCGCACCGCGTTGTGCAGGAGGTTGGCGATCACCTGGTGCAGGCGCTCCGGGTCGGCGGAGACGGTCAGGTCCGGGGGGTCGACGTCGACCGGGAACGTCACCGACTTCGGCGCCCCGACGAGCGTGGCGGCGTCGGCTGCCTCGCGCAGGAAGTCCCCGACGCGCAGCTGCGTGAGCTGCAGAGGCACGTCGCCCGCCTCGAGCCGGGACAGGTCGAGCAGGTACGTGACGAGCCGACCGAGTCGCTCGGTCTGGGCGAGCGCCGCCTCCATGGTCGCCGGGTCCGCGTCGTCGACCCCGTCGACGATGTTCTCGAGCTGCGCCTGCAACGCTGTCACGGGCGTGCGCAGCTCGTGCGAGACGTTCGCGATGAGCTCGCGGCGGAACGCGTCGGCCTGCTGCAGGTCGTCGGCCATGGTGTTGAAGGCGTGCGCGAGCTGGCCCACCTCGTCGGCGCTCGTCGCCCGCACCCGCTGCGAGTAGTCGCCGCCCGCCATGCGACCCGCTGCCTGCGTCATGTCGCGCAGCGGCGACGTCATGCCGCGCGCGAGGACCTGGGTCACGACGAGCGAGACGAGGATCGCGAGCGGGAACGTGCGCGACGGTCCGAGGTGGTACGACAGGCCGATCCACGTGAGGAACGACGCCATCGTCACGGTCGCCGCGACGAGCACCCCGAGCTTGATCTTGATGGACCGGAACCGGTCGAGCGGGCGCACGTCGGGCAGGCGCGAGCGCACGGGGGCGCCGCGGCCGTGCCGCGGTGCGACCTGGCGAGGCTGCGGCATGCGTCAGGCGCCGGCGTCCCCGGCGGACGTGCTCGAGGCCGTCGACGGGTCGACCGGCTCGAACGCGTACCCGACGCCGTGGACCGTGCGGATGAGGTCGGAGCCGAGCTTGCGCCGCAGCGCCTTGACGTGCGAGTCGACCGTGCGCGTCCCGCTCGCGTCGACCCAGTCCCACACCTCCGCGAGCAGACGCTCACGTGTGAGCACGGTGCGCGGCGAACCCGCGAGCGCGACCAGCAGGTCGAACTCGGTGGGGGTGAGGTGCACCTCGGCGTCGTGCCGCACCACGCGGCGCTGCGCCTTGTCGATCGTCACGTCGCCGATCACGAGGGGCGGTGCGGGGGCGTCGACCGCCTGGAGCTCGGCGGCGCGCGCGGCGCGCTCGGTCCGGCGCAGCAGCGCCTTCGTGCGGGCGACGAGCTCGCGCATCGAGAACGGCTTCGTCATGTAGTCGTCGGCGCCCACGCCGAGCCCGATGAGCATGTCGGTCTCGTCGTCGCGTGCCGTCAGCATGAGGACCGGGACGGGACGCGCGGCCTGGATGCGACGGCACACCTCGAGCCCGTCGATCCCGGGCAGCATGACGTCGAGCAGGACGACGTCCGGCAGGAGCCGGGCCGCGGCCTCGACTCCCGCGAGCCCGTCACCGACCGCCTCGACGCTCCAGCCCTCGGCGGACAGGCGCCGGACGATCGCCTGGGCGATCGCGGGCTCGTCCTCGACGACCAGCACCTTCGTCGCGCCGACGGGCGTGCGTGCGCCGCCGACGGACCCGCTCGTTGCTCCCACGGTGGTCATGGGTCACAGCGTGGCACAGCACCCCGTGCGCGGCCCTGGTACGACGCGAGCCCGAGCGGTGCGGACCGTATGATGACGCCACTATGAGCAGCTCAAGTAGCTGCCGGCGTCCCACCCCTCGCACCGCGCACCTGTCGGCCGACCGCTCGGCCGACGAGGGCCCGGCCGCCGGGTCCGACCATGCCGGCCACCACCTGAGACCCCGGGCCGTGCGCGTGCGGTCCTCTCGCCCCGGCGTGCGTCCGGTGCTCGTGCCGGCGGTGCCGGTGCTCGTGCCGGCGGCGGCACCGGGCTGGTCGGCGGCACCGTGCTGACCGAGTGGCTGCTCGTCGTCCTGGGCGTCGTGCTGACGCTCGGGACCGCCGTGTTCGTGGCGGGCGAGTTCTCGCTCGTGACTCTCGACCCGGGCGTCGTCGAGAAGCAGACCCGGTCCGACGACCGCCGCGGCCAGTCCGTCCTCAAGGCGTTGCGCGGGCTGTCGACCGAGCTGTCCGGTGCGCAGGTCGGCATCACGGCGACGACGGTCCTGCTCGGCTACACGACCCAGCCCGCGGTGCAGCGCCTGTTCGCCGGGTGGCTCGGCAGCGGCCGGCTGTCGTCGAGCGTCGCGACCGGTGTCGCCGTCGTCCTCGCGCTCGTGCTCGTCAACGGCTTCTCGATGCTCGTCGGCGAGCTCGTGCCCAAGAACTTCGCGATCGCGCGTCCGTACGCGACCGCGCGCGTCGTCGCCCCGGTGCAGCGCGGTTTCACGTCGGCGCTGCGGCCGGTCATCGCGTTCTTCAACGGCAGCGCGAACTGGCTGCTGCGACGCATCGGGGTCGAACCGCGCGAGGAGCTCTCGGGCGGGCGGTCCCCGCAGGAGCTCGCCGCGCTCGTGCGGCGGTCCGCGGAGGTCGGCACGCTCGACGAGTCGACCGCGACCCTGCTCACCAACTCGCTCGACTTCGAGACGCTCACGGCGGTCGACGTCATGACGGACCGGCAGCGCATGGTCGCGGTGCGGCGCGAGGACAGCGCGTCCGACGTCGTCGCGCTCGCGCGGCGCACCGGCCACTCGCGGTTCCCGGTGCTGGGGGAGGGTGCCGACGACGTCGTGGGCCTCGTGCACCTGCGGCGGGTCGTCGGCGTGCCGTTCGACAAGCGCGACGACGTGCCCGCGGCCGCGCTCATGGACGACGCGCCGCGCGTGCCCGAGACGGTCCACCTGGGTCCGCTGCTCGTCGAGCTGCGCGGGCACGGCATGCAGATGGCGGTCGTCGTCGACGAGTACGGCGGGACCTCGGGCGTCGTCACGCTCGAGGACGTCGTCGAGGAGCTCGTGGGCGAGGTCGCCGACGAGCACGACCGGACGCGGTCCGGCGTGGCGCGCGCCGCGGACGGCACGTGGCACCTGCCGGGGGTGACCCGGCCCGACGAGCTCGCGGAGCGCACGGGCCTCGTCGTCCCCGACGACGGCCCCTACGAGACGCTCGGCGGGCTCGTCATGGCACGCCTGGGGCGGATCCCCGAGGTCGGTGACGTGGTCGAGGTCGACGGTGTGCACCTCGAGGTCGAGCGCATGGGCGGCCGTCGCGTCGAGCGCGTGCACGTGTGGCCCGTGCCCGGCCACGCACCGTCGGACGCGTCCGACGAGGCCGACCGCACGGCGCGTCCCGGCACCGAGCACGGAGCGGGAGGTGCGCGATGAACGGCACGGTCGCGCTCGTCGTCGCGTTCGCCCTCCTCGCCGCCAACGCGTTCTTCGTCGGTGCGGAGTTCGCGATCATCTCGGCGCGCCGCTCGTCGATCGAGCCGCGTGCGGAGGCGGGCGACCGACGCGCGCGCACCGTCCTGTGGGCGATGGAGCACGTCTCGCTCATGCTCGCGTGCGCACAGCTCGGCATCACGGTCTGCTCGACGAGCCTCGGCGTGGTCGCCGAGCCCGCGATCGCGCACCTGATCGAGGACCCGCTCGAGGCGGTCGGCGTCCCCGCGTCGTGGACGCACCCGATCGCGTTCGTCGTCGCGCTGCTCGTCGTGGTGTACCTGCACGTGGTGCTCGGGGAGATGGTGCCGAAGAACCTCGCGGTGGCCGGGCCCGACCGGGCGGTGCTGTGGTTCGGGCCGCCGCTCGTGCTCGTCGCACGCGTCGTGCGGCCCGTGATCGTCGCGCTCAACTGGCTCGCGAACCACACGCTGCGCGCGTTCGGCGTCGAGCCGAAGGACGAGGTCTCCTCGGCGTTCACGGCCGAGGAGGTGCAGTCGATCGTCGAGCGGTCGCAGGCCGAGGGTCTGCTCGACGACGAGCAGGGTCTGCTCACGGGCGCGATCGAGTTCTCGGGACGGACCGCGCGCGAGGTCATGGTCGCCGCGTCCGCACTCGTGACCGCGGACGCGCAGAGCACGCCCGCGGATCTCGAGCACCTCGTGACGCGGACGGGCTTCTCGCGCTTCCCGGTGCGGGACGACGACGAGCTCGTCGGCTACCTGCACCTCAAGGACGTGCTGTACGCGGACGCCGGGGACCGGGACGTCGCGGTGCCGCGCTGGCGGGTGCGGGCGCTCGCGGTCGTCGGGCCCGACGACGAGGTGGAGGAGGCGCTCGCGGCGATGCAGCGCACCGGTGCCCACCTCGCACGCGTCGACGACGGCGGGGTCGCCGTGGGCGTGGTGTTCCTCGAGGACATCCTCGAGGAGCTCGTCGGCGAGGTGCGTGACGCGATGCAGCGCGGGGGGCTGCCGCCGCGCTGAGACGTTCGCGTACGCCGGTCTCGGGGTCGGTCACGGGCCTGTCAGCGCGCTCGGCCGAGGTGTGCACGAAACCTTCACGAACCGACCAGGTGACGCTCGTCCGGGTGACGGGCCGGCCCGGCATTCTGCGCGACTCATCCCTGGTTGTGCGGATCTGGCGACCTGCGGACGCTGCGACGAAGGTGTGACGGTGACCCATCGTCTCGGCGTGTCGCACGGCGTGTCGCGGCTCGCGCGTGGGAGCGCACCCGCACCGGCGACTGGACACCCGTCCAGGGGCTTGGCCGGGACCGGGTGAGCCGTTATGGTTTCGTGATCGCTGGCGATGACGCAGGGCACGGGCAGACCTGGGTCGCCGCGAGGGTGCCGGACAGACGGTCCGGTACCGACGGACGAAGGTCGTGCTCCCGTACGGGTGCCCGGTGTCGGGAGGTGCAGTGGTCGATCACGGCCAGGCGACGCCTCCCTTGACCCGTCGCCAGATCCGTGAGGCCGAGCGCGCCGCCGCAGAGCGCGCCGCGGGGATCGCACCCACGGCGGGGCCGTCGCACCGCGCGGGCGTCCCGGACGTGGTCGTCCCGAGCCTCGAACCGTCGCCCCCGCAGGCCCCGGCCGCGGCGCCGTCGGCACCGTCCGCGCGCACGCTCCCGCGACCCGGCGCGCCGACGAGCGCGTGGGCCGTCGACCGGTCGACGAGCCCGGCGGTCGCGGCACGTCCCGGATCGGTTGCGTCCTCGGGCCCCGTGCCGGGTGCACCGTCTCGCACGATCTCCTCCGGGCCGGACGCCCAGCCCCGCACCCGCACGGCACCAGCCGCTGCTCCGGCCGGCCCGGCCCGGGCCACCTCGCGGCCCGTCGGCACGATGCCCGTCACGTCGGCACCGGCCGCCCCGATGCACGGGAGCGGTGCACCCGTCACCCCGGCACCGGTGGCTCCGGCACCGGCTGCCCCGGCGTCCGCTGCCCCCGCACCCGTCGCGGTGCACGCCGCCGACGACACCGACCGCACGCCGCGGTGGGTCCCGACGGAGCGCCGTGCGGCCGTCGAGCCGCCCGCGTCGCGCGTCGCGCCGACGAGCGCTCTGCCCGCGTTGCTGCCAGAGCCGCAGACACCAGCACCAGCACAGGCTCCCGCTCCGAACGCCGCGGCTCCCGCCCCGGCTCGTGCCGTCGCGGGTCCGTCGTCGGCCGTGCCGGACGTCCGGCGCTCGTCGGCCCCCGTCCCGGTGGCAGCGTCGCAGAGCCCGTCGGACGAGCACTCGTCGCACCACGTCGCTCGGGGCGCCGCGCGTCGACCTGCTCCCACCCGGCCGATCGGCCGCGCCGGGCGGGCGACGGTCCGGTTCGGAGTCGTCGGTGCGCTCGCCGCCGTGACCGTCGCGATCCCGCTCGGTCACGGCGCGCTCGGGAGCACCGATGTCCTCTCCGGGCTGCCGAGCGACCGCGGCACGCTCCCGAGCACCGTCTCGGCGCTCACCGCGTTCCCCGCGAACGGCTCGCCGCCCGCCTCGCTCACGACCGCGGACTCGGCGATCCTCGAGCTGCGCGACGCCCAGCTCGCGAGCCGCGACGCGTCACGGCAGCCGATCCCGGGCTGCGACCCGTCGGCGCGCGCCGCCGGCCTCAACGGCCGTCTCGCGACCAAGGACCTGTGCACGCTCTGGGACGGCCACACGAAGCTGCGTGCCGACGCGGCCTCCGCGCTCGCCGAGCTGAACTCGGTGTACGTCGCGAAGTTCGGTGCCGACATGTGCCTCGCGTCCGGCTATCGCACGCTGCAGCAGCAGTACGCCGTCAAGGCGCAGAAGGGCGGGCTCGCGGCACCTCCCGGCAAGAGCAACCACGGGTGGGGCCTCGCGGTCGACTTCTGCGGCGGCATGACGTCGGGCAAGGTGTGGGCCTGGCTCAACGAGAACGCCGGGACGTACGGCTTCGAGAACCCGTCGTGGGCGCGCCCCGGCGGCTCGGGACCGTACGAGCGCTGGCACTGGGAGTACACCAAGGGCGTCAAGGCCGACGGCGAGTACTACGGCTGACCTGAGGCTGCCGGGCGCGCCAGGACGCGCCGCGCATGCCGCTGTGCAGGTGTCCGCACCGTGAGCCGACGCGAACGCCCGGCTGCGAGCGGGTCGCGGCCGGGCGTTCGTCGGACGGTGCGTGGTACGACCGACGCGGTCACTCCAGACGCAGACCCCAGCGCGCCTCGTGCGTCTGGCCGGGAGCGAGCTCGACGAGCAGGTCGCCCGTGCGGAACGCGTCGGCGATGCACGTCATCGGCTCCACCGCGACGCCGCGGCGACGGATGCCGGGCACGTAGTCACCCGTGCAGACCTGCCACGCGGGGAACGCGGCGTCGGCCCACATCGCAGTGGTGCGACCGTCGGGCGTGGTCAGCCGCGCCCACGAGCGACCGTCCGCGTCCGCGACTGGCGACAGCCACGCGTCGTCGAGCGCGATCCCGCGCAGCACCCGCGGCTCGAGCAGGTCGAACTGGCCCGCGATGGCCTCGTCGCCGGTCGGCAGCAGGCGCTCGTCGACCGTGACGTGCAGGCGCGCACCGAGCTGGAGGGTGCATTCGTCGACCGCGGCGTCGCCCGGCGAGAGCCACGGGTGGAACCCGAGCCCGTACGGCGCGGTGGAGGCGCCCAGGTTGGTCGCGCGGGTCGTGACCGTCAGGCCGTCGTCGGCGAGCGCGTACGTCACGTCGATCCGCACCGGCCACGGGTAGCCGTGCGTCGGGACGATCGTCGTCGTCAGCGTCACGGACGCGTCCGACGTGTCGCCAGCGGCGAACGGCACCGCCGCGACGAGCCCGTGCAGCGCGGTCAGCCGGTCGGTCTCGTTCACGGGCACCTGGTACGTACCGCCGTCGAACGCGAACTCGCCGTTCGCGAGGCGGTTCGGCCACGGCGCGAGCACCGCACCCGAGTACGCGGGCGCGATCTCGTCCTCGGCGTACGGCAGCACGACGTCGCGCTCGCCGACGCGGTACTCGCGCAGGCTCGCGCCGACCGCGGCCACGACGGCGACCTGGTCACCGTGCCGCAGGGCGTGCTGGGTGCCCGACGGGGCAGGGATCTGGACGGCGTCGTCGACGGGGTGATTCACGGTGCACCACCGTAGCGGCCCGGAGCGCGTCAGGCGGGCCGCGCGACGCATGCTCGTCTCGGCCGTCTCGTGCGGGCCGTCCCGGCCAGTCTGTGGACAACCGCCTGCACGACGAGGCGCCCGTCCCGTAGGGTGCCCGTGGTCCGGACGAAACGGACATGTCGGACGTGTGCCAGCCGGGTGGACGAACGGGACGGGACGAGCAGGGGGCGGGATGGACGGCGTCGGGATCCTCGAGCGCGAGGTGCGCGAGCTGATCCGTCGTCGCGGCATCGACCCGGTCCGGGACCGGCCGGGCGTGACCGCGCTCGTGCACGACGCGCTCGCGGACTACGACGCACGCTCGGTGCTCGGTGCCGTGCCGCCCTTGGTCGACGGCGCGGCGGCGCACAAGGCCGTGCTCGACGCGGTCGCGGGCTTCGGACCGCTCCAGCGGTACCTCGACGACCCTGACGTCGAGGAGATCTGGATCAACGACCCGCAGCGGGTCTTCGTCGCGCGCCACGGCGAGGCGGAGCTGACGACGACGATCCTCACGCACGACGAGGTGCGCGAGCTCGTCGAGCGCATGCTCAAGGTCTCCGGTCGGCGGCTCGACCTGTCGAGCCCGTTCGTCGACGCGACGCTGCCCGGCGGTGAGCGGCTGCACGCGGCGATCCCCGACGTCACCCGCAACGCGTGGGCGGTCAACATCCGCAAGTACGTGGTGCGGGCCGACCACCTCGAGGACCTCGTCGCGCTCGGCTCGTTGCCGCCCGACGCGGCGGCCTTCCTCTCAGCGTCCGTGCGTGCGGGGCTCAACGTGCTGGTCTCGGGAGCGACGCAGGCGGGCAAGACGACGATGCTCAACGCGCTCGCGGGAGCCGTGCCCGTGCGGGAGCGCGTCGTGTCGTGCGAGGAGGTCTTCGAGCTGCGGCTCGCGGTCCGGGACTGGGTCGCGATGCAGTGTCGTCAGCCCAACCTCGAGGGCACGGGCGAGATCCCGCTGCGTCGGCTCGTCAAGGAAGCGCTGCGCATGCGGCCCAACCGGCTCCTCGTCGGGGAGGTGCGTGAGGCCGAGGCGCTCGACCTGCTGATCGCGCTCAACGCGGGCGTCCCCGCGATGTGCACGATCCACGCCAACTCGGCGCGCGAGGCGATCACCAAGCTGTGCACGCTGCCGCTGCTGGCAGGCGAGAACGTCTCGGACCGGTTCGTCGTCCCCACGGTCGCGTCGTGCGTGGACCTGGTCGTCCACCTCGGGCACGACGCGCACGGTCGGCGGCGGGTGCGCGAGATCGTCGCCGTCCCCGGACGCACCGAGCAGGGGGTCGTCGAGACCGCCGAGATCTTCGGCTGGCGCGACGAGCGGCTCGTGCGAGGGGACGGCTTCCCGCCGCACCCCGACCGGTTCGCGCGGATCGAGATCGACCTCGCGGCGCTCCTGCGGGCGAGGGGGTGACCGGGTGGACGTGGTCGTGGGGCTCGTGCTGGGCGCGGGAGTGGGGTGCGTCTGGTGGTCGTGCTGGCCGAACGACGCGATCGGCGGGCACCGTGCCGCGCGGTGGAGCGCTCGCGTGCAGGACGAGCTGATCCAGGCGGGTGCGACGGGGGTGACGCCCGGCGGGCTCATGGTCGCGAGCGTCGTGCTCGGGATCGTGACGCTCGTGCTCGCGGCGGGCGCGACCCGGGCGCCGACCGTGGCGCTGTTCTTCGCGGCGTTCTCGACCGGTGCGCCTCTCGCCGTGGTGCGCGGTCGTGCGCGACGGCGGCGGGCACGGCTGCGTCAGCTGTGGCCCGAGGTCGTCGACCATCTGGCGTCGGGCATCCGCGCCGGGCTGTCGCTGCCGGAGGCCGTCGCGCAGGTGGGCGAACGCGGGCCGGAGGAGCTGCGGCTCCCGTTCCGCGCGTTCGGTGAGGACTACCGTGCGACCGGGCGGTTCACCGAGAGCCTGGACCTGCTCAAGGACCGGCTCGCGGACCCGGTCGCCGACCGGGTCGTCGAGGCGCTGCGCATCACGCGTGACGTGGGTGGGACCGACCTCGGGCGCCTGCTGCGCACGCTGTCGGGCTTCCTGCGCGACGACGTGCGCACGCGCGGCGAGCTCGAGGCCCGCCAGAGCTGGACGGTGTACGCGGCCCGGCTCGCCGTCGCGGCACCGTGGCTCGTCCTCGCGCTCCTCGCGACCCGGACGGAGGCCGCGAGCGCGTACGACACGCCGATCGGCTTCGCGGTCCTGCTCACCGGCGCGACCTGCACGGTCGTCGCCTACTCGGCGATGCTGCGGGTCGCGCGCCTTCCCGAGGACCCGCGGGTGCTGCGATGAGCCCGGAGATGCTCGGCGGGCTCGCCGGTCTGCTCGCCGCGTCGGGCGTCCTCGTCGTCGTCGGGCGGCTGCGGGCCCGCCGGATCACCCTCGACCACCGCCTGGCCCCGTACCTGCGTGCCCGGCCCGCGGTGTCGTCGCTGCTGGGTGTCCCGACGGCACGTGGTCCGCTCGCGGTGCTCGAACGGCTGCTCGCCCCACTGCTCCAGGACGGCGTGCGGCTCGTGGCGCGCGTGAGCTCGCCGGCCGCCGAGCTGCAGCGTCGGCTCGTGCGTGCGGGACGCACGGACACCGTCGAGCAGTTCCGCTCCGGGCAGGTCGTGGCGGGCGCGCTCGGGCTTGCGGCGGGTCTCGCTGTCGCGCTGGCGCTCGCAGCCTCGCGCGGCTCGTCGATGGTCGCGCTGGTCGCGCTCGTCGGGGTCTGCGGACTGGTCGGCACGCTCGTGCCGGACTGGCTGCTCGGCCGCGCGGTGGCCGAGCGGGAAGGTCGGATCGTGGCGGAGCTCCCGACGATCGCCGAGCTGCTCGCACTCGCGGTCGGGGCCGGCGAGGGTGCGCTCGGGGGGCTCGAGCGCGTGACCCGCAGCACGCACGGGGTGCTCAGCGTCGAGCTCGAGCGCACGCTCGCCAACGTCCGCGCGGGGATGCCGCTCGTGCACGCGCTCGACGGGCTCGCGGACCGCACGGGCGTCCCCGCCCTGACCCGGTTCGCCGAAGGGGTGGCGGTCGCGGTCGAGCGCGGAGCGCCGCTCGCGGAGGTGCTGCGGGCCCAGGCCCAGGACGCGCGCGAAGAGGGACGACGGGCGCTCATGGAGGCGGGCGGCCGCAAGGAGGTCCTGATGATGATCCCGGTGGTCTTCCTCATCCTCCCGGTGACCATCGTCTTCGCGGTCTTCCCCAGCGCGGTGGTGCTGCAGATGGGCCTGTGACGACCACGTGCGCCGCACGGACGCGGCGCACCACGAACGACGCGCACCGCACGGCAGGCGGCGACGCGAGGCGCCGCGACGCGGCACGGATGGAGGAGGACACATGGCATCGACGAGACGGACGGGGTTGCGGCTCGCCGTGGCCGCGCACCAGTGGTTCGTGGACCGCGTGCGCAGCGCCGGCACGACGGACCGCGGGGACGTGCCCGGGTGGGTGCTCGTGACGCTCATGAGCGGTCCTGCGCTCACCTAACAAAGAATCTACAGCGGTAGACCTTGCACCACCCGACCGACCGTTGTAGATTACTTCCATGACCACGAACCAGAGCACCCAGCCCCTGACCGCCGCGCTCCTCGCCTACGCGAGCCGCGGCCGCGCCGTCGACGTCGCGGACGACATCCGCGACGAGGCCTTCGCCCAGGCGAAGGCTCCCGGCCTCGTCGGCGACGAGTACCTCGCCCGCAGCATCGCGCTCGAGCACGCCGAGGAGGCGTGCAACGCCGCCCGCGCCGCGTGGAACGCCGCCGAGCTCAAGGCCTGGCAGGTCGCCCACCAGGTCGCCGCCGCGACGGGCCGCACGGTCGCCGCGATCGCCACCGAGATGCTCGCCGGGATCGGCGCGGACGACACGACGTACGACGGCGCGATCGCCCTCCTCGACTCCATGTCCCTCTCGGACGTGGACGCGTGAGCACCAGCCAGCCCGCCCCGACGGTCGAGCACCTGACCGTCCGGGGCGGGTACCCGCGCGAGGCGCTGCGTGCGCTGACCAACGAGCTCGACGAGCTCGTGGCCGACCTCGCACCCGTGCACCTGCCGTCCGGTGCCTCGACGCTGCTGCCCGACGAGGTCGCCGCGATGATCGCCGGGCGGCGACGCGTCGCCGCCGCTGTCTACACCCCCGGCGGCGGGCTCGACCTGCACTCGCTCGGATGGCTCCCCGACGGCGACGTCGACACCGCGACGGCACGGATCGTGGCCCACCTGCCCGGAGCGCGCATCGAGCACGAGCGACCCGCCGGGACGCACCCCCAGGCCGTCACCGTCGCGTGGGGGTCCCGCACACCCGGCTGGTCGCCCACGGCCGTGCACGTCACGCGCAACCTCACCTCGACGTGGCGCGAGCGCGACGAGCTCGTCACCGCACCCGAAGCCGCCAAGCTCGTCGGCATCGCCCCCGTGACCTGGCGCGCCTACGTCGCCCGGTCCGACGCCGGCGTACCACGCCCGCTCGGCACAGCGCCCGTCGGTCCCGGCGGACGCACGCTCGACGTGTGGGACCGCCAGCAGATCACCGCCTGGCACGACGCCCGCCCCGGCAAGGGCGGACGACCCCTAGCACCACGCGCCGCCGCCGAGTAGTGTCCCCGACATCCCCGCTTGCGGGGATGAGCCGAGTAACGCCTGCTGGTCGTTGTCGATCCCCGCCCGCGGGGATGAGCCCAGTGGCGCTCTCTGGTCGTTGTGGATCCCTGCTCGCAGGGATGAGCCGAGGGACGCGTCCCCGGCAGCCACCGATCCCGACCCCGTCGGGGTACGACGGAACGGCCCCCGCACCTGCCGGAGCAGGGCGGGGGCCGTTCACGTGTGATCACGCCCCGTCCCTCTTGACTTTGCAGCGCGACGCTGTAAGGTGGTCCCATCGCACAGACCGGAACGAAGGGATGGACAGATGGCCACCAGGCTCACCACCGCAGAGGTCCTCGAGCACCTCGCCCGCACGTGGTCGCTGACGATCGAGCCCGCGACCTGGCGCAGCTACGTCGCCCGCGGGCAGGCCCCGCGCCCCGACGACACCGTCGGACGGACGCCGCTGTGGTCGCCCGCCACGATCGACGAGTGGGCGGAGGGCCGACCCGGCCAGGGCGCCCGGACCGACCGGCCCATCGTGCGCCACGACGACAACGTCTCGCTCGTGCACCGCGCGCACGCCGCCGAGCTCGTCGAGGTCGTGCGACGCACGACCCTGGTCGGGCAGGACGCGTGGGGCGTCGAGCACCGCGTCCCCGTCGCCTGGCGCGCCCAGATCGTCGAGGGAGCGATGCTCGCCCAGGAGAACGTCGGGCGCGTGCCCGTCGTCTGGCTCGACACCCCGCCCTGCCACCTCGTCCGCTCCTTCGGCGGCGGCCTCGACATCGCGACGAACGTCGTCCGAGTGACCGGCGACCGCCAGGAGATCGTCGAGGGTCGCCAGGTCGACAGCGACGACGAGCTCGACCAGGGCTGCTTCACCGCCGGTGACCTCCCCCTCTGACACGAACGAACGGCCCCCGCACCTGCCGAAGCAGGGCGGGGGCCGTTCGCGTGTGCGGGGCGGGCGTCAGCGTGTGGGTCGGTACGCGACCCCGAGCCCGCCGGCGACGAGGCCCGCGACCGACGTGACGACGCCACCGGTCGCGACGACGCGCGTCGCGGTGTCCGCGGCGAGCCAGATCGGCGCGAGCCCGGTCGCAAGGAGTACGAGCGCCGAGCACCCGAGCAGCACGAAGTACGCGGCCGCGCGCACACGCGGGGAGACCGTCGGGGGGATCGGCGGCTCGGTGTCGTCGAGCGTGTCCATCTGCTCAGTGGTCATGGTGCGGTCCCTTCGTCAGAGCGTGGTCGGTCGGGGCGGCGGTGGGGGTTCGCGACGCCGGTAGATGTGGTCGATGAGCTGTCGGTTCCACGCCTGCTCGAGCGCGTACTCCCGCTCGAGCGCGGTCACACGGGTGCGGGTGTCGGCGAGCTCCTCCTGGATCTGGTCGATCAGGCCGTCACGGTCCGCGATCGTGTCGCGTCGAGCGGCCGCCTCGTCGGCGCGCGCCTCACGCTCGTCGCCGCGGACACCGAGCTTCCAGGAGACCGTCGAGGTGATCGCGGCCGTGATAACCGACGACGACAGGACCGCGGCGATCAGGAGGAGGACGGTCTCAGCATCCACACGCGTCACCCCGTGGTGCGCGTGCGCAGCGCCGCGGCCGACGTGCGGATCGCGAACACGGTCAGGTCCAGGCCCCGCAGGACGCACGCGAGCGCGGCGATCGTCATGCCCGCGGCCGGTGCGATGCGCACGGCGACGTCGTCGACCGTCGCCCACACCGCGACCGCGCGGGCCGCGAGCGCGAGGGACAGTGCGCACGTCGCGATGTACTCCCAGCGCCACCGCCACGTGAGGGTCGCGACGCATCCGACGGTGCCGGCGATGACGGCGAGCCAGCCCCACAGCTGCAGGGCGGGCAGGCCGACCGCGTCGCGGATCACGGGGGACGTCGCGATGAGGTCACCGACGCCCATCGCGACCCCGAGGGCGTACAGCGTCGCGCGTAGGACCCGGCCGATGATCCGCGCCCACTGGGGGAGCTGGCGGTCCGGGGACATGACCGTCACGACGGGTCGTCGAGGACGGACTCGGCGATGAGACGCTTCTCGAGGTTCTCGCAGTCGACGAGCGGGAGCACGACGACCGGGACCCCGGACGCCTTGAAGGCCTCCCAGCCCTCACGGGTGAGGCCGGTCACCCGGTCACCGGTCAAGAGGCGGTACTTGCTCCGACCCCAGATGTAGAGCCTCATGGTCTCGTCGTCCTCTCCTCGGACCGGCTCTGGTGCCGGTGGGGTCGTGACCGCCGCGACGAAGCGCGCGACGTCGTGGGCCGTCTTGCCCTTGGCGATGTCGAAGTGCATGGCGTCGCGGTAGCCCGACGGGTAGTCGAGGCCCCACGCGAACAGCCCGTCGGCGCGCGCGAGGATCGAG
>Ga0206116_1000768_pt1 | contig 24881 bp, 23 predicted proteins | sample 3A1Ametagenome_FD_178000 | JGI IMG/M metagenome (GOLD analysis project Ga0206116, IMG submission 178000) | Enriched microbial communities from leaf-cutter ant dump, University of Wisconsin, Madison, United States - 3A1A | ecosystem: Environmental > Terrestrial > Nest > Insects nest > Nest dump...
GCCTGCTCGCGCGTTGAGGGTGCGCACGAGTTCGTGCGCCTGGGTGAGGTTGCGGCTGGTGCGGGTGCTGGCCTGGGCCGTGGCGCTTTGCCGGGTGCTGGCTTGCTCCAGCTTGGCCTGCTCGATGTGCTGCTGCCACTGGGCCAGGCGCTGCATTTGCGCCTGGGCTGCGGGCGCGGGGGGCGGGGGGCCGTCTTGCGCCAGGGCGCTCAAGGGGGCCAGGGCGTGGCAGGCAACGGCCCCTATGAGGCTGCGGGCTATGGCGCGCAGCCAGGGGTGCCAGGCGGCGCGGGTGTTGATGGGCGTCGTCATGGTGTTCTTCATGGGGGTCATTGCGCCAAGGCGGCAGGGGGGCTCGGCTTGCGGCGCCGGGCCCAGGCCAGGGCGGGCAGCAGCACGCTCAGCAGCCAGGACCACTTGAGGGGAATGGGATGGGGTGTCGAGGCTGTGGCCAGCGTCAGCGTGGTCTGTGCCAGAGGCAGCTCGGTCCCCGAGCTATCCAAGTCGATGGTGGCGGCCACAGGCAGCAGGGTGTGTGCTGGGCCGTGGGCAGGCCACTGCCAGTTGTACTGGGCCGTGGCGCCCTGGGCCAGTTGAACGCCGCCTTGTGTGAATATGGCCAGGGCAGTGCCATTCGCCGGGTCGAGCACACGCACACGCACCGTGGCACCGTTGATAGCGGCATTGCCATTGTTGGTCACCTGCAGTTGCAGGGTGGCCGTGGTGCCTGCGGCCACTGCGGCAGGCGTGGCCGTGAGCTGGCCGGCGAGGCCTGCACCGCCTTGCGCTGTGCTCTGAATGGTGAAGCTGGTAGTGCTGAGCGATAGCTCTACGTCCGATGATGCCTTGGCTACCCCTGTTGGCAGAGGTGGTGCAGCGGCAGGGCTCGGGCTCTTGCGCATGTAGGTAGCGGGGCCCATGAGCCTCAGCCGTACATGGTAGGTTCCGGGCTGGAGCGTTGCTGCGCGCAGGTAGTAGCCGTACTGGTACTGGCCGTGGGGTATGGCCTGGGCGATGGACTCGGAGTGGGTGAACACGATTTGACCATCGGGCGCGATCACCTGGGTCGCAGCGGTCAGGTTTTCTTGCAGCAGGTTGGCGCTGAGGTTGGCGACTCGCGCGTCGATCACCACGGTGTGGGCTGCGCCATAGGTACGGCGGTCAGTGCTGATGCGGGTGCTGTTGAGGCTGCCGGAACCCGCCCCAGTGCTTGCCTGCACCACAAAGGGGGCCACTGCACTGGCGTAGGCCATCCCTTGCAGCGTAATAAGTTCAGCCCGTACTTGATAGGCAGCGGCAAGAACGGCTGCCGCACTCCAAGGCGCCTGTACTTGGCCGCTGGTGCCGGGCTGGATACGAATGGCCGCGCTCAGCGGCAGTACGTCCACGTTGTGGCCTGCCATGTCCTCAATGGTGAAGCGCACCAGCGCATCACGCGCGAAGCTACCGTTGTTGAATACGGTGGCAGTGAAGCTGGCAACCTCGGCCTCCATATAGGAAGGCTTGTCGGCGGCTGCGCCTATCTGCAAGCTCGTAGCGATGGCATCCAAGTCAGCAACGGCAACGTTGTTGTTGCGGTCAAAGTCTGACAGGCTGTGTTTGCCTGTGCCATCGTCATCGGCCACGATCCAGACGGTGCCTTGTGCGCTGATCTGGCTCAAGGGCAGCGCGGGAATGAGGGCCAAGTCTTCATAGGCACCGCTCTCCAGAATGCCTTGTGTGACGCCTTTGGCCACCAGGGCTTGGGCCGCTGGCTGGCCCAGGGCGGGGTCAGTGTTGTACACAGCCACGGGAGTACCCGCCGGTACCTTGTAGGAGCCCGCATTGCCCAGGCGCACGATGATCCGCGAGCCGGGCTGGCTACCCGTGTCCACCACACGCACGTAGCTGGCCGTCAAGTCCGCGATGGCGCGGGGATCAGCATCCATGCGGCGGTTGAGGCGGAAGGTGTTGTGGCTCTTCCAACTGGGCTCGGGGTGGCGCGGGACGCTCAGGTCATCGTTGATGTTCGTAATGCTGTAGGCGTGCTGGTTCCAGATGCTGCGCGTAGGGACCCAGGCGTTGTTTGCGTCTTCGTAAACACGAACACCTGCGCCTCTATCTGCATCAGCATGTCTACCATATTCATTCCTGACAGTGACAAATTCCGCATGGCCATCGCGATCAGCATCCACGACGATTGGGTATTCAAAGGTTGTCGCCGAGTCTGACCCGATACGAATCAACTGATTCCCAGTCGCTCCATCAAAAACAAAAATAGAGGATTCATCCGAGTACAAGACCTTTGCTTTTCCATCTCCCAAAAAATCAAATGACGTTGACCCCGTCATGCCAGAACCGTAATCTTTTACAGAATTCCACCAGAGGATAGAACCATCCGCCTTCAGCACCGTGTAACTATAACGACTCGAAACACCAATGTCCGGCACTCCATCACCATCAAAATCTGCAATTGTTGGCGGCCCACCCCAGACCCCATCAGAGTTTGGAACAAGAATTGGGCCCCACAGACGATTTCCAAAACGATCCAATAATGAAACGCGACCGCTATTGACGTGAACTATTTCCGGTGCTCCGTCCAGATTGAAATCTGCAATCGCTACGTGCCCCTCGCCAACCTGCGAATTTTTCCAGACAAGATTTCCTAGATAGTCATATACGCTAGCCCCCAGTATTAAGTTTTGCTTGCCTGTATCAAACAGGTCTGCAACCACTGGCAAAGAATAGGTGCGTGGATAACTTGAATCCGAGGAGCTAAAGTAGGGGCCGTTGGCAGACCATAGGAGAGCCCCAGTTCTGCCGTTGAAGACATCACCCTTCATGACAACTTCAGGTACACCGTCTGCATCGAGATCGGCAATAAACGCACCACCCCAAGCGCCACCATTACTAGGCATATAGCCACCAGCATCACCTTCTGTGGCGGACCAGTAGACTTCACCACTCACACGGTATGCGATAGGTAAACCTGTCTCAGCATTGGTTGCGACAATCTCTGGAATTCCATCTCCGTCTAAATCAGCTGCTGCAAGGCTCCCAACATTGGCAACCTTTCTGACAGCAATGCTTCGAACCTCCGATCCATCCACACCTGAGAGAATTCGAATGGTTCCACTAGGATTGGTGTAATACCCCTCATAGCTCACAACAACGATATCCGAGATATCTTGACTATCAACCTTCCCATCTCCATTCGTATCTCTTGTAGGAATAGAGATTGGGGCCATCATTACTTGTTTCGAGTTCGGTATTGAGCTGCCACTCCCGTTCCAATCCCATTTGAGCTTGGGAGAAAACGCCGCAGATAGAGGGCTGTACAACACATCCTGCGCACTGGAGCGCACGTTGTTGGCCTTGTTACTCTCAGCCAGAACTCCGCGCGGATCCGCCACTACATGGATCGGTGCATCACGGAACGGCAGCAGCCCCGCCACATTGATAGTCACCATTGCCGCCTGCCCAGCACCCAGCGTCGTTACCAGAGCCGCCTGGCCCAGCACGGTATCGATACCTTCGTCGTACATACCGTTACCGTTGCTATCCTGGAAAGCTAGGATCGGCACGTTCGCCGGCACCGCCTGTGTGCCTGCATTTCGGACTTGTGCCTGTATTGCACCGGATACCCGCAGGGTCTCTGGATCGGTTTGTGTGGTGTGCCGCTTGACGGACTGCACCTGCAGATCGAGCATCAATTGAGTCACCTGGGGCGGGCGCAAGCGGATTTGCCCCAGATCGATGTGCTGTCCGGGCGCCAGTGCATAGCCGGTCGTAACGCCCTGGTATCCCGTTGCCGTCACAACCACTTGTGCGGAAGCACCATCCAATCCACCGGTGGTGAAGCGCCCGTCGGCCTGGCTCACGGCATTGCGAACGATGTTGGTGTTGGTTGTGACGGTCAGTTGCGCAGCAGCGATGGGCTGATTGGTCCCTGCATCCAGCACGATCCCGCTCAGGCTGGCGGTGTTGGCGTCGGTCGGGCTCTGGCTTGTTGCGTAAAGCCTGGGCGAATACTGCAGCGCGGTGTTGCCCTGGGGGCTGCAGTTGAGCTGGGTGTTGGCCACGGCAGTATCAAACCCCGTCTGGCTGACGCTGATGCGCGTGTCACCCGAGGTCAATCCTGTGAGCGCATAGGTACCACTGGCGTCCGTGGTGGCGGTGGCCGTATTGGCTCTGCTAAGGGTGACGCTGGCGCCTGCGATGGGCGTGCCATCGGCAGCCTGGATGACCGTGCCCTGGATACGGCACTCACCTGCCCCACCGATCGCGTTGGGCACCAGGCTGGGCGAGAAGTTCAATGTCTGCCCGGCCAGCACACTGGCCTGTCCAGACACATCGAAGTACCCCGCCTTGCTGGCTTTCGCCGTCAGAGATCCCGGCGCCACGCCGCTAATCAGGTAGCGGCCCATGGAGTCGGTGGTAGCCGTCAGGGCCTGGCCTGCGATCGAGATGGTCGCGTCGGCTACGGGATCACCGGTTGCGCTGTCCCGCACTGCTCCACTGACAACAGCCGTTGTGCTACTGGCAGGCGCCAGCATCTGCACGACACCCAAGTCGGTCGTCTGGCCAGTTTGCAAGGTGACCGAGATCTGTACCGTGCTATAGCCCGAAGCGGCCGCAGTCAGGGTGTATGCCCCCGGTACCAACCCCTGCACTTGAACTAGGCCAGAAAGGTTGCTGTTGACGCTGACACTGGCATTGCCAGGACCAACTCCCGTTACCTGTACCCCGGAAATCGGCACGCCAGTGCGCGCATCCACGAACTGCAGGCTGAGGGCCGACTGCGCTGGGTTCACGGGGGCCCGCCCCGTGAGGGCCAGCGCACGCAGGGCGACTGCCGTCACCCAGGGATCACCGCTCCAGGATCCATTGGCGCTCTGCTCTGCAAGCAGCCAGGTTTTGACGGCGGATGCCAAGTTAGGTTGCGCGCCGCTGTAGGGATGGACAGCCTCGTAGACCAGGGCGGTGAGTCCCACATCGGATTGCCAATGCCCGGCCACATTGCCCTGGGATAGCAGATAGCTGGCCGCCTTATCGGCGATTGCAGCGGCGGTAGTGGAACGCTGGCGGTGGTCCTTGAGGCTGCGCAGCACGCTGGAGGTGGTGAGCAGATCACTGCCGGTCCCCATAGTGAAGCTGCCGTCGGCCTGTTGCTGCAGCCAGGCCAAGGTAGGCTCAGTTTGTGCACTGCTCCATTGGGTGTACAGCGCGTGGAGTGCCCAGGCCGTATCCTGTGGGCTGGCGCCGCTTTGACCTGCGAATGCGGCAAAGCCATTCACCGCAGTGCGGCGCGCCTGCAATTCAGCAGTGCGGGGAATCTGGCCTTGTTGCTGCTGCAGCCATTGGGTACAGGCCAACGCTTCGGTCACGGTCTCGGGCAGTGACGCAGCGTCCAGGATGGCCGTAAGTGCTGTCGGCGCAGCTCCAGGGCCGGAGAGTTCCAGTAGTGTGCGTGCGACTTCGCAGCGGACCTGCGCCAAGGCGGCAACCCTCGAAGTACTGGCTATCTGCCCCCCGCTCTCGACCTGCGACTGAAGCCATGTGAGGCCCACAGCAGTATCCGCCAATCCGACACTGGGCAAGGCTGCCATCAAGGCAAGGCACAGCCACTGCCGCATGGCAGCCGCCGCGCGGTGAACTACCGTCGAGCGCATGAATGGGGTCCCTCTCTTCTCTCACCACGCGCATACGGTTTCTACGGCCCATCGATATTGGCCATCCCTGATTGCTTACGGATGCAGAGTCTTAGTACAAGCTGTTTTATGGGGCGGAATGTTACAGATTAGAGCGTCCTATATATGTTACAAGTTGTATTATTGTCATATATCAAATGTAGTCCTCAATTAGACCGAATAGAGGATATGGCGGCAGTACTGCAGGCAGATGCCAGCCGAAGCAGATGGCTCGTCACTGATTCAAACTTAGCCTAGCGGCATTTGGAGGTCCGAAAATGAGATCGCCTTTTGATTTGTTGGTACTTTTCAGAATCACAATCCCAAAACCACCGTCTGGCACAACCTTCTGACAACAATGTGAATCCCTCTGGGACCAAAGCGCGCTACAGTGGTTGGAATGCGCGAAGCCGGCCCCAAGTGGAGGCGATCCCTGCGCAGCACACCAAGGCAGCCCCCTCATGGAATTCAAGGACTATTACCAGACCCTGGGCGTGGACAAGTCGGCCAGCGCCGACGACATCAAGAAGGCCTTCCGCAAACTGGCCCGCAAGTACCACCCCGACGTGAGCAAGGAGCCCGACGCCGCCGCGCGCATGGCCGAGGTGAACGAGGCCAACGCCGTGCTGTCCGACCCCGAGAAGCGCGCCGCCTACGACAGCGTGGGTGCGCAGAGCTGGGCGGCGGGCGCCCGCCCCGGCGACGACGTGCGCCCGCCGCCGGGCTGGAACGAGGGCTACGAGTTCTCCGGCGGCGACGCGAATGCCGAGGATTTCCGCCACGCCTTCCACGGCCAGTTCGGCGGCGAGTCCGGCGAGCACAGCGACTTCTTCGAGCAGCTGTTCGGCCGGGCCGCCCGTGCCCAGGCCGGCCGGCGCCACGGCGCGGGCCCCCACGGCCAGGGCCCGGCGCAGATGCGCGGCGAGGACCGCCACGCGCGCATCGAGCTGGAGCTGATCGACGCCTACAAGGGCTGCGAGCGCGGCATCGCCCTGCACGGAGTGCGGCTGGACGCGCAGGGCCAGCCCGTGCCCGAGGAGCGCACCCTGCAGGTCAAGATCCCGCAGGGCGTGAAGGAAGGCCAGCTCATCCGCCTGGCGGGCCAGGGCGGCCCCGGCTTCGGCGGCGGCGCTGCGGGCGATCTGTTCCTGGAGGTGCATTTCCGCCCCGACGCGCGCTGGCGCATCGACGGGCGCGACGTCACGCAAAAACTGCGCGTCACGCCCTGGGAGGCCTCGCTGGGCGGGGGCGTGCCAGTCACCACGCCCGACGGCACGGCAGTCGAGGTCACCGTGCCCGCCGGCTCCGGCAGCGGGCGCAAGCTGCGCCTGAAGGGGCGCGGCATCCCATCGGCCGGCGCCCCGGGCGACCTGTACCTGGAGCTGGACATCGCCGTGCCCGGCGCCATCACCGATGCGCAGAAGGCCGCCTGGAGCGCCCTGGCCGCCGCCTACCCCGGCTTCGACCCGCGCTGAATCCCCCCTTGTGGAGCCGCTCCATGACCGCCAACACCCCCATCCCCGTGCCCGCCGAACTGACCGAGCTGCTGGACGATGCCGCGCTGACGCTGGAACAACTGGCCCGCAGCGTGCGCCAGGCGCCCGAATGGGTGCTCACCCACGTCGAGGCTGGCGTACTGCACCCTGCGCACGGCCAGGGCGCCGCCGAATGGCGCTTTGCCAGCGCCACCCTGCTGCGCGCCCGGCGCATCGCCGACCTGGAGCACAGCTTCGACGCCGACCCGCAGCTGGCGGCGCTCACCGTCGATCTGATGGAGGAAGTGGCCGCGCTGCGCCGGCAGCTGGCACGGCTTTGAGCCCGGCAGCGCCCGCCGTCACAGCACAGCAAAGGCCTGGGCCGCCTGGTCGTGGGCATCGGTATCGACGATCGCGTTGTGCGCCATCACCACCCTGGTGAAGGGCCACTGGAGCACGCGCTGCGCACTGCGTGCCGCCGCCGCGCGGTCGCGCACCAGGGCGCGCACCGTCCGCGGCACGGCCAGGCCCCGGCGGACCCCTGTCAAGGTTGCGTAGGCCCGGGTCGCCCATGCAAGGTCGCCCCGCATCCATTGCAGCACGTCGGTGACGATCAGCGTGGCCGACGGCCGGTGGAACCAGACGGACTCGCAGCCCGCCGGAATGCCGTCGAACGCCAGGTGCTCGAGGTCCGGCAGCCATGCGGGCACATCACCGGCGGGCAGCTCCAGCATCGCCCCAAAGCCGGGCCGCTTCTGGCGCAAGCCGCACGGCCCGTACACCGCGGCCCCGGGGAACGCGGTCATGCAGGGCGCCAGGAAAAGGTGGTGCATCTTGTTCGGCGCCACGATGAAGGCGACAGCGCCCAATTCCTCCAGTTGGCCGCGCAGGGCGCTGGTCAGGGGAATGGGCGAATGGAGCAGCAGCTTGCGCCCGGGCAGGCGCACCACGGTCATGCGCGTCGTGATGGGCAGGCCGGTGGCGGTGAAGGCATGGGTCGCATGCCAGAGGTTGTCGTCAATGGGTTGGAGCATGGCGCCATAGTGCGCAGGCATCGCGCCCATGTATTGAACGATTGCGACACCCCCGGGGGCATGCCCGCTCAGGCCGTGGCGCCGTGCCCGCGCAGGCGCACCGGGCCGCTGCGCCGCTCGATGGCACCTCGCACCTCATGGCGCAGCCCCAGGGCAAAGCCCCACTCGGCCACCACGAACAGCGGCCCCACGATCAGGCCCACGAGGTCGTCCACGAAGGCGGGCTTGCGGCCCTCGTAGTGGTGGCCGATGAACTGGATCACCCAGCCCACGACGAACAGCCCCACGCCGCTGGCAAGCCACAGCGGCGTGCCCTGCCGCGCCAGCCACTGGGCCACGGCCAGCATGGCCGCGAGCAGCACGGCCATGGCCGCACCGTAGCGCAGGTCGAGCCGGAAGTAGAAGACGCAGGCCGCCAGCGCCGCGAGCACGGCCGGCGACAGCGGCACGCCCCCTTCGCCGCCCAGGCCCCAGGCCGGACGCGAGAGCAGGATGGTGACGGCCAGCACGATCATGGGCACGCCCACGAAGTGCGTCTGGATGTTGCGCGGATCGCGGTGGTAGTCCGCATACTGGGCCAGGTGGTCGATCAGGGTTTTCATCCAATGTCTCCGGTGCTTGCGTTGAATCAACAAAATGATGGCGTCCTCTTGCCCCAGCGTCTGTCCACCACCCGACACAAGCCTTCTTCCCTTAGCGCACAAAATAATGATCAATTGATCATAAAATAGAATCCAGCACCCCCCTCCCTGAGCCACGGCCCCATGCACACACGCCCCCAGCCCATCGATGGACCGCCGCCCGCACCGGAGGAGAAAAAGCGCACCCGGCTGCGCCCGGAGCAGCGCGAGCAACTGATCGTCTCCGGTGCCATCCGCTACTTCTCGGAGCATGGCTTCGGCGGCGACACGCGCACGCTGGCGCAGGAGCTGGGCGTCACGCAGTCGCTGCTGTTCCGCTACTTCCCGAGCAAGGCGCAGTTGATCGAGCGTGTGTACCGCGAGGTCTTCGTGGGCCGCTGGAACCCCCTGTGGGAGCTGATGATCACCGACCGCAGGCAGCCCCTGCGCGAGCGCCTGCTGGCGTTCTTCTGCGACTACGCGCGCACCACGCTGGACCGCGACTGGATCCGCATCTTCTTCTTCGCCGGCCTCAAGGGGGCCGACATGAACCGGCACTTCCTCGCCAACGTGCGCGAGCGGGTGCTGCTGCCCATCTGCCGCGAGATGCGGCACGAGTTCGGCCTGCCCTCCGAGCAGGAACTGCCGGTCTCCGAATTCGAGGTCGAGCTGGCCTTCGGCATCATCGGGCGGATGGTCTATTTCGGCGTGCGCAAGTGGATCTACCAGACCCCCGTGCCGGACAGCCTCGACGAGCACATCCGCGCCACGGTGGAAGTGTTCTTCGACGGCGTCCACACGCCCCTCTCGCGCCACCTGAGCGCACGCGCACACAAGGCCCAGGCACGCCGAAGCCGCACCAAGCCGGGCTGAGCCCGCCCTCCCGCACCGAATCCCAGCGGACCAGCATCCGCGGGCTTGGCGTGCGCTTACAATTGTTCAATTGATCACTAAATTCACCGCTCCGCACTTCCCGCAACCCCAAACCGCTTCACGACCATGATCTACCTCGTCGAACTCCGGGCCCGTCCCGGCCAAGGCCCCACTGTCCTTGCCCAGCTGGAGCGGCTGCGCGCGAGCACCCTGCTGGAGCCGGGCGCCGTGGCCTACCTGATCCACCATGCGGCCTCCGACCCCGACCACATCGTGCTCTACGAGCGCTACGCAAGCCAGGCGGCGGCGGACGCCCACATGGGCAGCGCACCCGTGCGCGAGGCGCTGAACGCCTTCGCCACGCTGCTGGCCGAGTCGCCCCGGCTGCTGCCAATCACGCCGATGGGGGGCTTCGCCCACGGCCAGCGCATCGAGGCGCTCCCGGCATAGCGTCGCCCCCTGCCTCAGGGTTTCCATGGGGTGCCTGCGGGTGCCGGTGCGGGCCGGCCCGGAAAAATAATGGGGCCCTCGTCGCCGCGCCCCCCCACCCATGCCCGCCCCCTCCGACTACCTGCCCATGCTCCGGTCCGGCCGCTGGTTCAGCGCGCTGCCGGCGGACTTCGCGGCGCAGCTGCTCGCGCTGGCGCAGCCGCGCACGCTGGAGGCGGGCGAGGCCCTGTTCCTGCGCGGCGATCCGCCCTGCGGCCTGTACGCGGTGGTGCGCGGCGCCATCAGCATCTCGGGCATCGGCGGGCAGCGCGACCAGGCGCGCGCCGCGCTGCTCACGCTGCTGGAGCCGCCCGCGTGGTTCGGCGAGATCGCCGTGTTCGACGGCGCGGCCCGCACGCACGATGCCCACGCCACCGAGCCCACCACGCTGCTGCAGGTGCCGCACGACCGGCTGCTGGCCTGGCTGCGGGCGCACCCCCGGCACTGGCACGGCCTGGCCCTGCTGCTGACCGACAAGCTGCGCACGGCCTTCGTGGCGATGGAAGAGCTGGCATTGCTGCCCGCGCACCAGCGGCTGGCGCGCCGCCTGGTGCTGATGGCCGAGGGCTACGGGCAGTGGAGCGACGGCGCGCGCTCGCGCCGCGTGCTGGAGGTGTCGCAGGAGCAGCTCGCGCTCATGCTCGCCATCTCGCGCCAGACCACCAACCAGATCCTGCAGGACCTGCAGTCGCGCGGCCTGCTGCGCGTGCAGCGCGGCGAGGTGGAGATCCTCGACCTCGCCGCGCTGCGTGCCCTATGCTATTGATACGGGAGCTTCTCACGCCCGCCAGATAAGCGCCAGAGGCCTTTTTTATCCTCAAACTACCATGCAATACCACTACATCGCCAACGCCTCCCAGCCCTCCACGTCCGGCCGCACCATCGCGGTGATCGACCCGTCCGACGGCCAGCCCTTCGACGAGATCCAGCGCGGCACGGCCGAGGACATCGACGCCGCCGTGCACGCGGCGCGCCAGTGCTACCGGACGGTATGGCACAAGACCAGCGCGGCCGACCGGGGGCGGCTGCTGATGCGCCTGTCCGCCCTGGTGCTGGAACACGCCGACGAGCTCACCGCGCTGGAGCAGCGCGACTGCGGCAAGCCCACCAAACAGGCCCGCGCCGACGCGCTGGCCCTGGCGCGCTACTTCGAGTTCTATGCGGGCGCATGCGACAAGCTGCACGGCGAGACCATTCCCTACCAGGACGGCTACAGCGTCTTCACCTGGCGCGAGCCGCACGGCGTGACGGGCCACGTCATCCCCTGGAACTACCCCATGCAGATCTTCGGCCGCAGCGTGGGCGGAGCGCTGGCGGCGGGCAACTGCTGCGTGGTCAAACCCGCCGAGGACGCCTGCCTGTCGCTGATCCGCGTGGCCCAGCTCGCGGCCGAGGCGGGTTTTCCCGCCGGGGCCATCAACATCGTCACGGGCTATGGCCACGAGGTGGGCGACGCGCTGGCGCGCCACCCGGGCATCGACCACATCAGCTTCACGGGCAGCCCGGGGGTGGGCACGCTCATCCAGCAGGTGGCAGCCGAGCGGCACTGCCCCGTCACGCTGGAGCTGGGCGGCAAGAGCCCGCAGATCGTGTTCGCCGATGCCGACCTCGAAGCGGCCGTGCCCGTCATCGTCAACGCCATCGTGCAGAACGCAGGCCAGACCTGCTCGGCGGGTTCGCGCGTGCTGATCGACACGCTGGTCTACGAGCCCCTGCTCGAACGCCTGGGCCGCGCCATCGAGCAACTGCGCGTGGGCCCCGCCGCCATGGACCTCGACGTGGGCCCGCTGATCCGCCAGACGCAGCAGCAGCGCGTGTGGGACTTCCTGTCGGACGCGCAGGTCGCGGGCATCCCCATGGCGGCCCAGGGCCAGGTCGTGCCCGAGGCGCCCGAGGGCGGCTTCTACCAGGCCCCCACCCTGCTGCGCGACGTGCCCGTGCAGCACCGCCTGGCGCAGGAGGAGGTGTTCGGCCCCGTGCTCTCGGCCATGCCCTTCCAGGACGAGGACCACGCGGTGGAACTGGCCAACGCCACGCGCTTCGGCCTGGTCGCGGGCATCTGGACGCGCGACGGCGCGCGCCAGTTCCGCATGGCCCGCCGCGTGGCGAGCGGCCAGGTGTTCATCAACAACTACGGCGCGGGCGGCGGGGTGGAGCTGCCGTTCGGCGGCGTCAAGTCGAGCGGCTACGGGCGCGAGAAGGGCTTCGAGGCGCTGTACGGCTTCACCACGCTCAAGACCGTGGCGGTGCGCCACGGGTGAGCCACAAGGCGCTCAGCCCAGTACGTCCCGCAGCGCGGCCTCGTACAGGCCCGTGAGCCGGTCCATCACCTCCAGCAGCCGCTCGCTGGTGGTGGCCACGGCCTCCAGGCCCCGCGCATCGGGCTGGCGCTGCAGCGCGGCGTCGAAGAACACCCACTGCGCCTGCCCCAGCTCCAGCTCAGCGCGGATGGCCGGGGTCGAAACCGGGGCCTTTTCCAGGCCGGCGAGCGCGCGGCGGAACTCTCCGGCGTCGGCCGCCATCTGCTCGCGCGCGGCCCGGGCGTCCACGCCCAGGGCGAGCAGGTCGTAGTTCTTGGCCAGGCGCTGCGACAGCATGCGCTGGCGCCCCGCCGTGTTCACAATCCTGGCCGTGCTGGCCTGGGCCAGCTTTTCCAGTGCCTGGGTGGCGGTGTTCGCGGCCTCCAGCATCCGGTCGGACTGGGCCGAGACGGCGGCCACCGCGTCCTTGGAAGGGGGCTGGGCCGCCAGGGCCTCCAGGCGCCCGGCATGCTGGCGCACGTCGGCCAGCGGCCGCGCCACCTCGGGAGGCCAGGCATCCGGGGCCAGATCCTCGAAGCCCGCGCGCACCTGCTGGCGCGCGGCGGCCAGCACCTCGCCCGCGCGCTCGGGCAGCACGCCCAGCTGGAGCTGGGCATAGGCCTTGGCCATGCGCTGGGACAGCGCGCGAAAGCGCGCCGCGCGGTTGATGGCCGTGGACAGCGCCAGGCGCGCCTGGGCCGACAGGGGCAGCGCCGACAGCAGCGCCACCGTGGCCAGGGTGCGCACGGCGGCGCGCCGGCCCCGGCGGCAGGGGCCGGGCGCGGGTGCGAAGGGGGTATGGGAAGAGGGCATGCGCCCGATTGTGAAAGCGCCCGCCCCGCCGCCCACTGACCGCCATCAATGCCTGTGCTTCGCGGCGGACGGACGGGGAAGCCAAGGCCGGCGCACCACCCTTGATGCACATCAAATTTCAGCGTGCCCGCAATACCCCTGCGGAACCCATGCGGCACAATCGGCCGCATGGCTGAACGTGTCATTCCCCTCGTGGACCAGCGTGCCCCGGCACTGGCACCCGCCATGCCCGAGGGGGCCATCGCCGCGCCCGCCGGGCACCTGGCCGACACCCTGGCCCGGCCGCTGCGCGACCTGCGCATCAGCGTGACCGACCGCTGCAACTTCCGCTGCAGCTACTGCATGCCCAAGGAAGTGTTCGACCAGCACTACCGCTACCTGCCGCACAGCGACCTGCTGCGCTTCGAGGAGATCACGCGGCTGGCGCGCATCTTCCTGCAGCACGGCGTGCGCAAGATCCGCCTCACGGGCGGTGAGCCGCTGCTGCGCAAGGGGCTCGAAAACCTGGTCGAGCAGCTCGCCGCGCTGCGCACCGTGGACGGCCGCGCGCCCGACCTCACGCTCACCACCAACGGCTCGCTGCTCGCGCGCAAGGCGCCATCGCTGCGCGCGGCGGGGCTCAACCGCGTCACCGTCAGCCTCGACAGCCTGGACGACCGCGTGTTCCGCCAGATGAACGACATGGACTTTCCCGTGGCCGAGGTGCTCGCGGGCATCGAGGCCGCGCAGGCCGCGGGCTTCGGGCGCATCAAGGTCAACATGGTGGTCAAGCGCGGCACCAACGACCACGAGATCGTGCCCATGGCGCGCCACTTCCTCGGCACGGGCGTCACGCTGCGCTTCATCGAGTACATGGACGTGGGCGCCACCAACGGCTGGCGCATGGACGAAGTCCTGCCCTCGGCCCAGGTGATCGCGCGGCTGCAGGAACACCTGCCCCTGGTGCCGCTCGCGCCCGAGGCCCCCGGCGAGACCGCCCGGCGCTGGGGCTATGCCAACGCCCAGGGCCGCCACGACCCGCGCCTGGGCGAGGTGGGCGTGATCAGCAGCGTCACCCAGGCCTTCTGCCGCGACTGCAGCCGCGCGCGCCTGTCGATGGAAGGGCGCCTGTACCTGTGCCTGTTCGCCACCCAGGGCTGGGACCTGCGCGGCCTGCTGCGCGGCGAGGCGAGCGACGCGCAGATCGCCGCCGCCATCGCGGGCATCTGGCAGGGCCGCACGGACCGCTACTCCGAACTGCGCGCCAGCCTGCCCGCCGACGCGGGCCAGCGCGGCGCGCGGCGCGTGGAAATGAGCTACATCGGAGGCTGAGGTTGATCACGGGCCTTGTCCTCGCAGGCGGCCGCGGCACACGCATGGGCGGCGTGGACAAGGGCCTGCAAGCCTTCCGCGGCCAGCCGCTGGCCCTGCATGCCCTGCAGCGCCTGCAGCCCCAGGTAGACGCGCTGCTGCTCAGCGCCAACCGCCACATCCCCGCCTACGAGGCGCTGGCGCGGCCCTTTGGCGCGCCGGTCCTGTCCGACGCTCTGCAAGACTACGCCGGGCCGCTCGCGGGCTTTCTCGCGGGGCTGGAGCACTGCCGCACGCCGTGGCTGCTCACCGTGCCCTGCGACTCGCCCCTGTTCCCCGCCGACCTGGCCGCTCGCCTGGCCCAGGCCGCCGAGCGCGAGGGGGCCGACATCGCCCTCGCCGCCGCCCCCGAAGACGGCACCCTGCGCCCCCAGCCCGTGTTCTGCCTGCTGCGCACCCGCCTGCGCGAGAGCCTGCTGCGCTACATGGGCGAAGGCGGCCGCAAGATCGGCGCCTGGGCCGCGCAGCACCACCGCGCGCTGGAGCCCTTCGACCGCCCGGGCGACGACCCGCGCGCCTTCCACAACGCCAACACGCTGGCCGAGCTGCATGCGCTCGAAAGCCCCGCCTGACATGCATTTCACCATCCGCCCCCTCACCGCCGCCGACGCCCCCGCCTTCAAGGCCCTGCGCGACGAAGCCCTGCGCACCGCGCCCGAGGCCTTCACCTCCGACTACGAAAGCGCCGTGGCGCGCCCCGCGTCCGACTATGCGCAGCGCTTCGGCGACCTCAGCTCAGGCACCTTCTTCCTGGGCGCGTTCGACGGCGCGGGCCGGCTCATCGGCAGCGTGGGCTGCGAGCGCGAGGCGCGCGCCAAGCAGCGCCACGCCGCCACCGTGGTCGGCATGATGGTGGCGCCCTCGGCCCAGCGCTGCGGCGCGGGCCGAGCCCTGGTGGCCGAGTGCGTCGCCGCCGCCGCACGCGTGCCGGGCCTCGCGCAGCTCGTGCTCACCGTGACCGCCGCCAACACCCACGTGGTGCGCCTGTACGAGCAGGCGGGCTTTCGCGCCTGGGGCCTGCTGCCGCGCGCCATCGTGGTCGATGGCACGGGCTACGACAAACTCCATATGGTGCGGCCGCTGCACCCCGCCACCGCATGAACACCCTCGCCGACATCGCCGCCACGCTGCCCGGCTTCGACCCCGGCAACCTGCGCCCCGAACACGCCAGCGCCTTCCTGGTACAACTGGCCCGGCCCGTGGCCGAAGTACAGGCCGTGCCCCTGCACGAGGCCCTGGGCCGCGTGCTGGCCCAGGACGTGGCCGCTCCCCATCCCGTGCCCCCGCACGACAACGCCGCGATGGACGGCTACGCCTTCCACGGCGCGGCGCTGCAGGCCGGCCAGCCGCTCACCCTGCGCGTGGCGGGCACGGCCCTGGCAGGCCAGCCCTGGGCGGGCCGCGCGGGCCCGGGCGAATGCGTGCGCATCATGACCGGCGCCGTCCTGCCCCAGGGCCTGGACACCGTGGTGCCGCACGAGCTGACCACCACCCAGGCGGACGGCCGCATCACCATCCCCGCCCAGGCCGTGCGCCCCGGCGACCACTGCCGCCTGGCCGGCGAAGACCTGCCGCAGGGCCACATAGCGCTACCGAAAGGTGAGCTGCTTGCGCCCGCTGCGCTTGGCCTGGCGGCCAGTTTGGGGCTGAAAACCCTGCCCGTGGCCCGCCGCGTGCGTGTGGCCCTGCTGTCCACCGGCGACGAAATCCAGCCCCTGGGCGAGCCGCTGTGCGCGGGCGCGGTGTACGACAGCAACCGCTACACGCTGCACGGCCTGCTCACGCGCCTGGGTGTGGACGTGCTGCTCCTGGGTGCCGTGCGCGACACGCCCGAGGCGCTCGAAGCCGCGCTGCGCGGCGCGGCGGACGCGGGCGTGGACGCCATCGTACTGAGCGGCGGCGTGGGCGCGGGCGATGCCGACCACACCCGCCAGGTGATGGCCCAGACGGCCGACATGGCCTTCTGGCACCTGGCCGTGCGCCCCGGCAGGCCCTTCGCCGTAGGGCACATGCACGGCAGCGGCTGCCTGCTGTGGGGCCTGCCCGGCAACCCGGTGGCGGCCATGGTGGCCTTCACCCTGCTCGTGCGCCCCGCCCTGCTGCGCATGATGGGCGCTCGCGCCCAGCCCCCGCTGCTGCTGCGCGCGCACATGACCGACGCCTTCGCCGCCAAGCGCCCCGGCCGCACCGAGTACCCGCGCGGCATCGCCACCGCCGCGCCCGGCGGCGGCCTGCAGGTGCGCACCACGGGCCGCCAGGGCTCCGCCCTGCTGGGCGCCATGGTCCAGGCCAACTGCCTGATCGTGCTGCCCCACGAGCAAGGCCCCGTGGGGCCGGGCGATGCGGTCGATGTGATGCTGTTCGATTCCGTGATGTAGCGCCCGTCAACGCCATGCCCTACCAAGCCCGCCACCTGCCCCAGGCCCAGAACCCCACGCGCGCCGAAGTGGACGCCCTGCCCGGCGCCACGCTGCTGGAGTTCGGCACACCCTGGTGCGGCCACTGCCAGCGCGCCCAGCCGCTGATCGAGGCCGCGCTGAAAGACCGCGCCGCCGTGGCCCACGTGAAGGTGGAAGACGGGCCAGGCCAGCGGCTGGGGCGCAGTTTCGGGGTGAAGCTGTGGCCTACGCTGGTGGTGCTGCGCGACGGGCGCGAAGTGGCGCGGGTGGTGCGGCCGCAGGGGGTGGACGCGGTAGCCGATGCTCTGGATTCGGCCCTTCGGAATTAAGGGTGAAAACAGGCTTCAGCCCTTACCCAACCTGCGCGAGCAGCTATTCTTTTCAAGTTCCCTGCAGGGCCTTCTGCACGCCCTTGTTCGCCAGGGCATCGGCGCGCTCGTTGCCGGGGTCGCCCGCATGCCCCTTGACCCAGCGCCATTCGATGCGGTGCCCTCCGTGGGCCACCAGTTCATCGAGCCGCTGCCACAGCTCCACGTTCTTGACCGGCTGCTTGGACGCCGTACGCCAGCCCTTGGCCTTCCAGCCGTGGATCCATTCGGTGATGCCCTTGCGCACGTACTCGCTGTCCAGGTACAGCGTCACGGCGCAGGGGCGCTTGAGCGCCGCGAGGGCCTCGATGACGGCCTGCAGCTCCATGCGGTTGTTGGTGGTGCCCAGCTCGCCGCCGAAAAGCTCCTTCTCCACGGCGCCCGCGCGCAGCAGCACGCCCCAGCCCCCGGGGCCAGGGTTGCCCTTGCAGGCACCGTCCGTATAAATCTCGATCTGGTTCAAAACAGGTTCATCCTTGTCAGTTGCCGTGGCGGTGGTGCACCGGCGCTCCCCGGTTCGCCACTGGCACGGAGCCCGCCGCGCGCTGGCGCGCCGTGCGCCATGCGGGCTCCAGCAACCGCATGCCATGGACGCGCTTGACCGCCACCACGAAGTAGGCGGCCCCGAGTATCGGCCACCAGCGGGAGCCCAGCGCGTCCATCCAGCGAAAACGCTCCAGCCACTGGCTGCTGCGCACGGCCGGGCGGTAGCAGCCAAAGCTGGCCGTCTCCACCTCGAAGTTCAGCAGCCGCAGCCAGTCGCGCAGCCGCCAGTAGCCGATGAACTCACCCGCATCGGGCAGGTACGGAGCGCCCCGCCCCAGCCGCCGGTAGAGCCGCGCACGGCGCTGGCGCAGCCCCCAGAGGCTGGTGGCGTTGAAGCCGCTGATCACCACGCGCCCCTCGGGTACCAGCACGCGCGCCACCTCGCGCAGCGCGGCATGCGGGTCGCAGCTGAGTTCGAGCGTATGGGGCAGCAGCACGAGGTCGAGGCTGTTCTCGGGAAACGGAAGCGCCACGGGGTCGGCCCACAGCGCGGGGCCCGCGGCCTGCGGCCAGGACGCGCCGTCGAGCGCCAGCCACTGGTAGGCGATGCGGTTGGCGCGCAGCCCCTGCAGCGGCGGCATGCCCAGCTGCAGCGCGTGGTAGCCGAACAGGTCTGCCACGGCCTCGTCGTAGCGGCCTTGCTCCCAGCCGAGAAGGTAGCGGCCCGGAGGGGATTCGAACCAATGGTGCAAACCTATAATTTCGTCGCTCATGTACTTGCTGCCACTGCCCGCCTTTGCCGACAACTACATCTGGATGCTGCACGACACGCGCCATGCCGTCGTCGTCGATCCAGGGGATGCCGCACCGGTGCTGCAGGCCCTGCGAGACCACGGGCTGGTGCTGCAGACCATTCTAGTCACGCACCACCATGCCGATCATGTCGGCGGCGTGGCCCAGTTGCGCGAGGCCACAGGCGCCGCCGTGTACGGCCCGGCGCGCGAGCGCATCCCCGAGCCCTTCACGCGGCTGGCCCAGGGCCAGACCGTCCTGGCGCTGGGCCTGGCCTGGCAGATGCTCGACGTGCCCGGCCACACGGCGGGGCATATCGCCTACTACTGCGCCAGCGTCGATGGCGCGCCCCTGCTCTTTTGCGGTGACACGCTGTTCTCGGCGGGCTGCGGGCGGCTGTTCGAGGGCACGCCCGCGCAGATGCTCGCCTCGCTCGACCAGCTCGCCGCGCTGCCGGGCGACACGCGCGTGTGCTGCACGCACGAGTACACCTTGTCGAACCTGCGTTTCGCACGCGCCGTGGAACCCGGCAACGCCGCGCTGCTCCACTACCAGAACCAGTGCGAGGCGCTGCGCGCCAACGGGCAGCCCACGCTGCCCTCGCGCATGGCGCTGGAGCGCGACATCAATCCCTTTCTGCGCACGCGCGTAGCCCCGGTGGCCGCCGCCGCCCAGGCACACGCCCCCGGGGCCGATCCCCGGGACGCGGTGGCCGTGCTGGCCGCGCTGCGCGAATGGAAAAACGGTTTTTCATGAAGTTTCTGCACGTTTTCCTGCTGTCGAGCCTGCTGTGGCTCGCGGGCTGCGCCACCACTGGCGGCAGCCCCCCCGGCGGCTCCGTCCCCCCCGAGCCCACCGCCAGCACCCCGGCCCCCGCCATTCCCCAAGGCCCCCTGCAGCCCATCGCGGACGCGCAGGCCCACCGCAGCGGCGTGGCCTCGCTCACGCCGCCCGCCGACCTGTGGGAGCGCATCCGCCGCGGCTTCGCCATGCCCGACCTGCAGGACGACCTGGTGACGGACCGCGAGCAGTGGTACACGAGCCGGCCCGACTACATCCTGCGCATGACCCAGCGCTCCAGCAAGTACCTGTTCCACATCGTCGAGGAGCTGGAGCGCCGCGGCATGCCGACCGAGCTGGCCCTGCTGCCCTACATCGAGAGCGCGTTCAACCCGCAGGCCGTCTCGAGCGCCAAGGCCGCCGGCATGTGGCAGTTCATGCCCTCCACGGGCCAGTATTTCGACCTGAAGCAGAACGCCTTCCGCGACGACCGGCGCGACGTGCTCGCATCCACGCGCGCGGCGCTCGACTACCTGCAAAAGCTCTATGGCATGTTCGGCGACTGGCAGTTGGCCCTGGCCGCCTACAACTGGGGCGAAGGCAGCGTGAGCCGTGCCATCGCGCGCAACCAGCGGCTGGGCCTGGGCACGAGCTACACCGAGCTCAGCCTGCCCGCCGAAACGCGCCTGTACGTGCCCAAGCTGCAGGCCGTGAAGAACATCGTGGCCCACCCCGAGGGCTTCCATGCGGAGCTGCCCCTGATCGAGAACCACCCCTATTTCCAGACCGTGGACATCCAGCGCGACATCGACGTGGAACTGGTGGCCAAGCTGGCGGGCGTGGACCTGCAGGACTTCCGCGCGCTCAATCCTTCGCTGCACAAGCCCGTGATCTTCGCGGCCGGCACGCCCCAGATCCTGCTGCCCTGGGACAACGCCAAGGTGTTCCGGCGCAACCTGCAGGCCTACGACCAGGGCCAGTACGCGAGCTGGACCGTGTGGACCGCGCCGCGCACGCTGAGCGCGGCCGACGCCGCGCAGCGCGTGGGCATGAGCGAATCGGCCCTGCGCAGCCTCAACGACATTCCGCCGCGCATGCTCATCAAGGCGGGCTCGGCGCTCATCGTGCCGCGCACCGCCGCGATGCAGGAGGACGTGGCCGAGCGCCTGGCCGACAACGGCCAGCTCGCGCTCACGCCCGAGATCGTCACGCGCCGCACCACGGTGCGCGCGGGCAAGCGCGACACGGTGGCCAGCATCGCCCAGCGCTACAGGGTCAGCGCGGCCAGCGTGGCCGACTGGAACGACGTGAAGACGAGCGCCGCCTTCAAGGCAGGCCAGCACGTGGTGATGTACCTGCCCGTGCGCGTGGCCTCGGGCGGCGGCAAGGCCTCCGCCAGCAAGGCGGCGCCCCGGCGGCGCGGCGGCACCCCGTCCAAGGTCAAGCGCCGCTGAGGCGGGTGGTCAGGCGTCGAACTGCCGCTTGGCCTTGCGCGCGAACTCGTTGGTGAACGTGCGCGCAAGGTCCACGCGCCCGCCGCCCAGTTCCGGCCGGATCTGCGCCAGGGCGCGCAGCGCGGTGGCCGGGCCCTCCTCGGGCATCAGGCCATCGGGGGAGATCGTGTCGCGCATCTTGCCGAAGGCCGCGAGGTACAGCCCCCGGTTGCCCAGCAGGTAGCCGGGCGGCACGGCCTTGAGCAGGTCGCCGGGCGCCGCCGTCTGCAGCCATTTGAGCGCACGCACGATGCCGTTGGCGAGCGCCTGGGCCTGCACCGGGTGCTTTTGCAGGAAGGTCTGGGGCGCGTAGAGGCAGCCTGCGGGCATGGGGCCGCCGAAGATGTCCTGCGCACCCTTGAGCGTGCGCATGTCGCTGAGCAGTTGCACCTCGCTGCGCTGCTCCAGCATGGTCATGAGCGGATCCGCATGGCACAGCGCGTGCACCATGCCCGAGCGCAGCGCGGCCAGCGCTCCCTCGCCGGAGCCCACGCCGACGAAGGCCACGTCGCCGTCGCGCAAGCCCGCGCGCGCCAGCACCATGCTGGCCACCAGGTGGGTGGAGGAGCCCGGCGCCGAAACGCCCACGCGCCGCCCCTTGAGATCGCCCCATTGCCGGTAGCGCGGCAGCGCGCGCCGGGAAACGCCCAGCGCCAGCTGCGGCGCCCGCCCCTGCAGCACGAAGGCCTGGTACAGCTGCCCCAGGCCCTGCATGCGCAAGGTGTGTTCGTAGGCGCCGGAGCACACGTCGGCCGCACCCGCCTGCACGGCCTGCAGCGCGAGCGCGCCGCCCGCGTAGTCGCGGACGGTGACGTCCAGCCCCTCGGCCGCGAAGAAGCCCAGCTGCTGCGCGATGCTGAGCGGCAGATGGTAGAGCACCCCTTGCCCGCCCACCGCCACGGTCACGCGCGCCGGCTGGGCCGCGCGCACGGCGGGCAGCACCGCGCCGGCGGCCGCCACGGCTGCCCACACGCCAAACCGGCGCCGGCGGAGGGGGACGGAGGACATCGGGGAAAAATCAGGATGTTGCACTGCAACAATGATGCCCCAGCCCCCGAAGGAACGCATCAGGGTCTCCCCGTGCGGGGTTCTACGCATCCGTGACGCAATGCACGGATGGGCGCCGTATCAGCGGTAGCCGATGAAGAGGATGGCGATGTTCACGAAAAAGCCCGCGCCCCACACCGCGCTGCGCGCGGTGGGCATGTCCGCCACGTACATCATGATGTAGAACACGCGCAGCAGCACGAACAGGAAGGCCAGCAGGTCGAGCAGCGTCTGCCCGGCGCCCAGCTGGTGCGCGATCACCACGGCGCCGATGAAGAAGGGCAGCGCCTCGAAGCTGTTGGCCTGCGCGGCGTTGGCGCGGGCGCGCCAGTCGGTCTGGCGCGCAAGCCAGCCGCGCGGGTCGTGGTTGTCGTAGCCCCCCTCGCGGCGGGGCTTGCCGAAGCCGCCGCGCTTGGCCAGCACGGCGCACACCAGGGGCAGCAGCGCGGCGATCAGCACGCACCAGTACGCCACGGTGAACCGGGCCACATGCAGGGAGGTATTCATTGGATGCCTTTTAGGGGTCTGGCGCCCACCAGGCGGGCGCAACAAGCTATTAAAACCATAGTATCCAGGATCAGCGCCGGTCCACCAGCGCATGGGCGATGGTGCCCAGGTCCACATACTCCAACTCGCTGCCCACGGGCACGCCGCGCGCCAACCGCGTGACGAGCACGCCCCGGCCCTTGAGCACCTCCTGGATCGCGTGGGCTGTGGCCTCGCCCTCGGCGGTAAAGCTCAGGGCCAGGATCACCTCCTGCACCGTGCCGTCGCTCGCGCGCTCGATGAGCTTGGCCAGGCCGATGTCCCTGGGCCCCACGCCATCGAGCGGCGACAGCCGCCCCATGAGCACGAAGTACAGCCCCGAGTACGCGGCCGTGCGCTCCATCGCGGCTTGGTCGGCCGGGGTTTCGACCACGCACAGGCGCGCCGTGTCGCGCCCCGGGTCCTGGCAGGTGGCGCAGATGGCGGCTTCGGTGAAGGTGTGGCAGCGCTCGCAGTGGCGCACGGTGCTCGCGGCCTCGTGCAGCGCGCGCGAGAGCAGCTCGGCCCCCGCGCGGTCGCGCTGCAGCAGGTGGAAGGCCATGCGCTGCGCCGACTTCACGCCCACGCCCGGCAGGCGCCGCAGGGCCTGGATCAGCGCGTCGAGCGAGCCGGTGTCGGACATGCGGGCGTCAGAACGGGAACTTCATGCCGCCCGGCAGGCCGGGCATGCCCGCAGTGATCTTGCCCATCTTTTCCTGCGAGGTTTCCTCGGCCTTGCGCACGGCGGCGTTGAAGGCGGCGGCCACGAGGTCTTCGAGCATGTCCTTGTCGTCGGCCAGCAGGCTGGGGTCGATGGTGACGCGCTTGACGTCGTGCTTGCAGGTCATGACCACCTTCACGAGGCCCGCGCCGGATTCGCCCTCGACCTCGATGTTGCCGAGTTCGTCCTGGGCCTTCTTGAGGTTGTCCTGCATGGCCTGGGCCTGCTTCATGAGGCCGGCGAGCTGTCCTTTGTTGAACATGGTGTTTTCCTTCGTTTCAGTATTTTGGTTAAGCGGGCTTGATGCTGCCGGGCACGATTTTCGCCCCGTGCTCGCGCAGCAAGGTTTGGACGAGCGGGTCGTTCATCACGATGCTCTCGGCCACGCGCTGGCGCTCGGCGGCGGCGGCGGCATTGCGGCGCGCGGGGCTGTCGGTCACGGGGCCGATCTCCACGCCCAGTTGGCGCGCATGGCCCGCGGCCTCCAGCGCGGCGCGCAGGCGTTCGCGCGCGGTGGGCTGGTTGAGCGATTCGCGCTCCACGCGGATCAGCCACTCGTCGGGGCCATGCGCCACCAGCTGGGACTGCGAGGCCAGCTCGCGCACCAGCGCCGTGATGGCATCGGCGGCGATGAGCTGCTGCACCGTGGCGTGCCAGAGGTCGCCCTCGGGTGTGGGCGTGTAGCTCGGGGCGGCGGTGCCCGTCACCGGGGCGGGCTGCAGCCGCGCGCCCGGCTCGGGGGCCACGCGCACGGGAATGGCGACGACTGCGGGTGCCTGGGGCGGCGCGGCCGGGGGTTCGACGGGCATGCGTTGCGCCACCTCTTCCATGGAGCGCACGGGCAGTGCCACGGGAGGTGCATGGGCCGTGACCACAGGGGCTGGTGCAGGCTGCACGACGACCGGGACGACGGCCGGTGCGGGCGCTGCTTCAGCCGGTTTCAGAGTTTTTTTTTCCGCGGAGCCCTGCGGGCCGTCCGTAGGCTTGAAGGCCAGCAGCCGCAGCAGCGCCATGGTGAGCGCGGCGTATTCGTCGGGCGCCAGCCCGAGTTCGCCCCGGCCGTGCAGGCAGATGCTGTAGAGCAGCTGCGTCTCGTCGGCGGGCAGCAGCGCGGCCAGGCGCGCGGTCTCGGCCGCCTCGGGGTCGGAGGCGTCCACCGCCTCGGCCATCTGCGGCACGGCCTGCAGCACGGCCATGCGCTGCAGCACAGCGCTCATGTCCTCCAGCGTGGAGACGGCCGACAGGCCGTTGACGCGCAGCGCATCGGCGGTCTCGACCACGGTCTTGCCGTCGCCCTGGGCCAGCGCCTCGATGAGGCGGAACACGTAGGAGCGGTCCACGCTGCCCAGCATCTGGCGCACGCCCGCCTCCTGCAGCTGGCCGCTGCCGAAGGCGATGGCCTGGTCGGTGAGCGAGAGCGCGTCGCGCATGGAGCCGCGCGCGGCGCGCGCGAGCAGGCGCAGCGCCTGCGGCTCGGCGGGCACGTTCTCGGCGGCGAGCACGCGCGCGAGGTGCTCCAGCACCGTCTCGGGCGCCATGGGGCGCAGGTTGAACTGCAGGCAGCGCGAGAGCACCGTGACCGGCACCTTCTGCGGGTCGGTGGTGGCCAGCACGAACTTGAGGTACTCGGGCGGCTCCTCCAGCGTC
>Ga0206116_1000795_pt1 | contig 23813 bp, 21 predicted proteins | sample 3A1Ametagenome_FD_178000 | JGI IMG/M metagenome (GOLD analysis project Ga0206116, IMG submission 178000) | Enriched microbial communities from leaf-cutter ant dump, University of Wisconsin, Madison, United States - 3A1A | ecosystem: Environmental > Terrestrial > Nest > Insects nest > Nest dump...
CAGCTCCGTCACGACGCCGTTCTCGACGATGGCCGCATACCGCCTGGACCGCACGCCCATGCTGGGCGACGGATCGAGATTGAGCCCGAGTTCCGTGGCAAAGGCCGCCGCGCCATCAGCAAGGAAGGTGATCTTGTCGCCGGCGCCGAGCGCGTCGCGCCAGGCACCGAGGACATAGGCATCGTTGACCGCCGTGACGGCGATGGCGTCGACGCCCTTGGCCCTGATCTCGTCGAACTTCTGGATGAAGCCGGGAACATGGGTCTTGGAACATGTGGGCGTGAAGGCGCCGGGCACCGCCACCAGGATCACCTTCTTGCCGGCGAACACCTGATCGGTCGTGATCTCGGTCCGACCGCCATCCTTGGTCGGCGTCAGGAAGGTGAACGCGGGTAGCTTGTCTCCAACCTTGATCATGGCCTTTCCCTTTCTTCTCAACGGTTCGAGCTTCGTGAATATACCTATTCAGCCACAGCGTCGAGACGACGGACGATCTCGTAGGCCCGATCCTTTTCGGCCAGCACGAAACTCAGTTCGACACCGCTCGCGTCGGTCGCTTTCGACGGTCCTTCCAAGGCAACAGTGAAGCGGCGGCGGCCACCCTCCGCCCCCACAGGCTCCGGCGGAGCGGCGTACCACTTGGACGGACCGGTGACGAACAGATCGACGAAGCCACCGTCGTCGGCGACCGACACCTCGACCTTACCCTTGGCCGTGGCGGCGTCGAAACTGAGGCGGTCGACGGCAAGCCGGTCGCCATCGTCCCTGACCGGCACACGCGCCTCGAAGGCTGCGATGTCCGCCAATGCCTCCGGATCGGCGGAAGCATCGGGGGAGAGGCTGATGGTCGCATCGGCTTCGGCCGGGACGCAAATCTCGGCGCAAAGGCCGTAAAGCACATGAACGGTGAGCGTTACCGGCTTGTTCGGTCGCTCCGGCACGGCCCGGATCGGCAGGAGGAGGCGCCCCTCGTAGATCATCGACGTGCCGGTACCGTCGGTATGGCGCTTCGGCACCGGATAGGCGACGCCAAAATCCTTGAGATTGGCGCTGCCAGCCACGTCGAAGATCGGCGGAATCCCTGCATCGCCCGGGTTGCGCCAATAAGTGTGCCACCCCTCCGGGAGATCAAGCTCCAGTGCAGCGCGATAGGCGCCATTTTCGATGCCGCCTGCGACAACGAGACGAGCGTCCACCGTCGGTACATCGAAAGCCGCAGCCGGCCCCGACAGGGCGCCGAGCAGAGGCAGGAGAAAGGCAGTTCGCAGCAGGGCCGACATCTTCAACGCAGTCTTCTCGATTCTAGGGACACTTGCGATCAGATAGCATCAAGCCCGTCTTCAGCCCCCACGAAAAACGACGCGCCGATCGATCAGAGATCACATTGTCGTGGCCGGGGGATCCTTCTCCGCGGCAAATCCCAATGTCATAATCGGCAGTGTTTTCTGTTTCTTAAGGGCCACGGGAGTTGATGAATACACCTTTCGTATGAGCCGGCGAGGATAGTATGCGTCTGTCGATTCAGAAATCGATAATCCTGGTTATTTCGACATTGAGCCTCGTCCTCCTGGCACTGACCGGCAACGGCGTCTGGACTGCCTACAAGGCATGGTCGACGGCGGAAACGCTGCGCGGGCTCGCCGCGATCGAACGCAGTCTGTTCGACGCCATGTCGTCCTTCCGCATCGAACGAGGCGACACACCATCCGCACTGGCCCTGGCAACAGAGCAGAGCGGCGACGCCATCAAGGTGATAACCCAGCGCAGGACCGAGACTTCCACCGGCCTCGACGCGACGATCGCCGGCCTCGAAGCGATCGGTGGCGACGCCCTGAAGCCGGCGCTGGACGACCTCAAGGCCCGCCGAGCCGCTCTACAGACCTTGCGCGCCGCCGCGGACGCCGAGCTCGCCAAGCCACTTGCCGAACGGGACAAGAAGATCGGCAAGGCCTATCTCGCCGAGGGTGGCGACATTCTCACCGGCATGGACAAGGCGACGGGCGCCATCGAGGGACGCATTCAGGCCATGGCCCCGGAACTCGCCGCACTGGTCAATGTCCGCGCGCTGGCCTGGAGCGCCCGCAGCTACGCCGGCACCACCGTGACCGCAATGCTGCCGGCCGTCACCGAGAAGCGTCCGTTCCGCGACGGCGAAGCCGCGCCGATCACCGCGGCGCTCAAACAGGCCCAGTCGCTGTGGGAGCTGGTCGGCAGCATGGTCGCCTCGCCCGGCATTCCCGAGTCCGTCAGGCAGAGCTTCGCCGAGGGAGACGCAGCCTTCTTTGCCGGCGAGTTCCGCAAGCTTCACGACGAGCAGATCAAGAAGATGACCTCCTGGCAACCGCCGAGCGTCAAGTTCGACGAATGGCGGCAGGCAGGCGCCAAGGCGACATCGACGGTCGGAAGCGTCGCGGGCGCGGCGATCGAAGCGCTCAAGGCCCAGGCCGACAGCTACTCGGCGTCGGCCACGCGGCAGCTTGGCATCAACGCGGGCATGCTCGCCGTCACCCTGCTGCTGTCGATCGCCGCTGCCGTCATCACGCGCGTCCGGCTCGGCCGCCCTATGGCTTTGATGACCTCCGCCATGAGCCGGCTCGCGGCCAACGACACGACGGTGGAAATTCCGGGCCTCGGCCGCAAGGATGAGATCGGCGCCATGGCCGCCGCCGTCGAGGTGTTCAGGAACAACGCCATCCGCGTCGGCGAAATGGCCCGGGAAGCCGCCGAGCGCGACGCCGGGGAGGCCGTCGAACGCCAGCGGCTGCGCGACGAAACCGCTGCCGCCTTCGAAACCACCGTCGGCGGCGTGCTTGAGAGGGTCGTCGCCGCCATCGATCTGCTGCACAGTTCGGCCGAAACCCTGACCGGCAATGCCGAGGAGACCGCGATGCAGGCTGCCTCGGCCGCCGCCGCCGCCAACCAGGCGACGGTCAATGTTCAGACCGTCGCCGGCGCCACCGAGGAACTGTCGTCGTCGATCACCGAAATCGGCACCCGCGTCGCCGCCGCCGGAGCGGTCGCCACGGAGGCGCGGGAGACCGCCGCCGCCACGCGCGAGAACATCGCCAGCCTGCAGACCGCCGCCGACCAGATCGGCACCATCGTCGAGCTGATCGACAGCATTGCCGGGCAGACCAACCTGCTCGCCCTCAACGCCACCATCGAGGCGGCGCGAGCGGGAGAGGCAGGCAAGGGCTTCGCCGTCGTCGCCGCCGAGGTGAAGCAGCTTGCCGACCAGACGTCGAAGGCGACCTCGCAGATCGGCCGGCAGATCGGCGGCATCCAGTCGTCGACCGGCACGTCCGCTGCCTCGATCGGGGCGATCGCCGAGATCATCTATCGCCTCAATGAGATATCGGGAGCGATCGCCACGGCGGTGGAACAGCAGTCCGGCGCGGCCAGCGAGATCGCCCGCAATGTCAGCGAGGCGGCACGCGGCACTGCCGCCGTGTCCGAGAACGTCGAGGGCATCCGCAAGGCCTCTGAGCACACCAGCACCGTGTCGACTACGGTGCTGTCGGCAGCCGACGACCTGGCGACGCAGGCCGGCGAGCTCCGCCGGGCGATGGACGAATTTCTGGTGACGCTACGGGCAGCCTGACAATCCGGCGATTTCAGCGAAGGGAGACGGCGTAGGTCGTCGCTCCTCGCTGCTTTCGCACCTTGAATAATCGCCATGGCGGTTCATATTGGTCAATCGGAGCCCCACGAACCCCTGGATGCGCCATGGCCGGAAAGGCAGCCTATCTCGACGGTAAGTTCCTGATCGCCATGCCGGCGCTCGACGACGGCGAGTTTGCGCGTTCGGTGATCTACATGTGCGCCCATTCGGCCGAAGGGGCGATGGGGCTGGTGATCAACAAGCCGCTCGACCATCTGTCCTTCCCCGACCTCCTGGTTCAGCTCGAGATCATTCCCGACGAAAAACGTATCCGCCTTCCGTCGGAGGCGCGCGCCATGCGCGTGCACCAGGGCGGCCCGGTGGATACCGGCCGCGGCTTCGTGCTGCACACATCCGACTTCCATCTCGACGCGTCGACGCTGCCGATCTCCGAGGAGCTGTCGCTGACGGCGACGGTGGAAATCCTGAAGGCGATCGCCGAGGGACGGGGGCCCGAGCACTCGCTGCTGACGCTGGGTTATGCCGGCTGGGCGCCGGGCCAGCTCGAAAGCGAGATCCAGGCCAACGGCTGGCTCATCACCGATTCCGATCCCGACATCATCTTCTCGGCGGCCGATGGCGAGCGCTATCGCCGGGCTCTTGCCACCCTGGGCGTCGATCTCGCCGCATTGTCGCCGGTGAGCGGCCGGGCGTAAAAGAGCCGCTAGAAAGCAATTTGGCCGCACGGGGTTGCCGCGCGGCCAAAAGCATCATTGGAATATCCAGACCTTAGAACTTCATGCCGAGACCGATATTGAAGACGTGCTCCTTGAGCTTGACGTCGATATCGTCCGCGAGTTCGGCACTCTTGAAATCGTTGAAGCGATATTCGGCCCTGGCAAAGATCTTGTCGGTGAACGCGTAGTCCGCGCCCGCGCCAACGGTAAAGCCATTGAAGCTCTTATGTTCGGTGGCAAAGCCCGGGACATCGACATGTCCGCGCGTTACCGCCCAGCCGCCGGTTGCGTAGACCAGCAGTCGATCGAAGCCGTAACCGACACGCGCGCGCGCCGAGCCCGACCAATCGGTGCCTACCTTGTCGCCAAACCCGGTATAGGTCTTGTCGTTCCAGGTGCGCGAGACATCGCCTTCGGCGCCGAGAACCAGCCCGTTAGTGAACTGGTACTGGTAGCCCGCGAAAACGCCGACGCGTCCGCCGTTCTGATTACCATCAAACGACGTGCCCAAGGCGTCGAAGTCCGCACTGGTCCGGCTGCCGCCACCGAACACACCAAACTCCGTACCGGTCCAACTGAAAGCGTAAGCAGTTGCTTCAGGGGCGGGAACAGCGACCGACTCCATGCTGAGATCGGCGGCCATGACCGACGTCGATGCCAGCGAAGCGATGACGAAAGCAGAAGCGAAACGCATAGAAACTCCCTGACCGCCCTGTCACGGCGGTTCTAACCTTGGCTTGAAAGGAGGTGCCTCACGTCCTTTCAAGCCCTCTTTCTTGGCACAGCACCCCCACGATTCATTCGGCGGGGCCCCGCTCGGAAAGGTAGTACCCTGGTTGGGAGATTAATGGAAGCTGCGTGGACATATTTCCCACACGCTTACGTAGAAATCACAGTTAGATATATGATATCTAACGTTTTTCTTTCGGAAAAGTTGCCATTGCGCGGCTATTGGACAAGCCTGATCCGGAGAAAACCAGAAAATCAAAGGTTGCGCTTGCGATCAGCCGTTTTCGCGAGCCACCGCTCGCCAGCCGATGTCACGCCGGCAGAAGCCATCAGACCAGCGAACCCGATCAACCGCCGCATAGGCTTTGGCCTGCGCCTCGGACACACTGTCGCCGAGCGCGGTGATGGCAAGAACGCGACCGCCGTTGGAGACGATCGCCCCGTCCTTTGAGGCGGTACCGGCGTGAAAGACGGAGACGTCCGGCAGCGCGGCAGCCTCGTCGAGTCCGTCGATGCGGCTGCCCTTGCGATAGCTGCCGGGGTAGCCCTCGGCGGCCATCACCACCGTCAGCGCCGTTCGCTCGTCGAAATTGGCGATGTGACCCGACAGACGCCCCTCGGCGGACGCCAGCATCAGCTCCAGAAGATCGGACTGGAGACGGGGAAGCAGCACTTCGGTTTCGGGGTCGCCGAAGCGAACGTTGTACTCGATCAGCTTGGGGCCGTCCTCCTCGATCATCAGACCGGCGAACAGCACGCCGACGAAGGGCGTTCCGCGCTTGGCGAGGCAGCGCACCGTCGGCACGATGATCTCGTCCATGATGCGCATTTCCATCGTCTCGTCCACCACCGGCGTCGGCGAATAGGCGCCCATGCCGCCGGTGTTGGGGCCCTTGTCGCCGTCCCCCACACGCTTGTGATCCTGGGCGGCAGCGAGCGGCAGCACATCGATGCCGTCAGTGATGGCAAAGAAGCTCGCCTCCTCGCCGACGAGGCAATCCTCGATCACCACCTCGGCACCCGCGTCGCCAAAGGCGCCGGAGAAGCAGGCGTCGACGGCGGCGAGTGCCTCTTCGACGGACGATGCCACGACGACGCCCTTGCCGGCGGCAAGGCCGTCGGCCTTGACGACGATCGGCGCGCCCCGGCCGAGCACGTAGGCACGGGCCGCCTCGGCATCGGCGAAGCGGCCATAGGCGGCCGTCGGTATGCCTGCCTCGGTGCAAAGCTCCTTGGTGAAGGCCTTGGATCCCTCGAGGCGCGCCGGCTCCTTCTTCGGGCCGAACGCCTTGATGCCAGCGGCGAACAGGTCATCGACGAGGCCGGCGACCAGCGGCGCCTCCGGTCCGATCACCACGAAATCGACGCCTTCCGCCTTGCAGAAGGCGATCACCGCGGCATGGTCGGCCGGGTCTATGCTGGCGAGATCGGAAATGGCGGCGATTCCGGCATTGCCGGGCGCACAGGTCAGACGGGTCAGCTTCGGAGAGCGGCGAAGAGCGGCAGCAATGGCGTGTTCACGCCCGCCAGAACCGATAAGGAGTACGTGCATCTGAAGCCTCCAACGTCGCCGAGCCGATGCCGCGCGCCTTACCATGGCGGGCCGTGGAACAAAAGACCGGAGGATGGCGCGATGGGCGATTTCCGTGAGTAAGCTGTCGCGCCCCACCGGGATGGGGGCTAGACTTGCCCCATGAACGCACCTGATTCCGACGATATCGTCATCCCCGACGCCAAGCGCGGCAACTGGGTCGACCGTCTGTTGCCGGCCGCCGCCAAGCCCTACGCGCAGCTCGCCCGACTGGACCGGCCGATCGGCTGGTGGCTGTTGCTCCTGCCCTGCTGGTGGTCGCTGGCGCTGGCGAGCGGATCGGCGGGTCAGGCCGTCCCGTCGCTCTGGCATGCCCTATTGTTCTTCATCGGCGCCGTTGCGATGCGTGGCGCCGGCTGCACCTACAACGATATCGTCGACCGAGACATCGACGGCGCCGTGGCGCGGACGCGGACACGGCCGATCCCGTCGGGCCGCGTCAGCCCGGCCGCCGCCGCCGTATTCCTGGCGCTGCAGGCGCTGGTCGGCCTTGCGGTGCTGCTTCAGTTCGACCGCTTCTCGATCATCGTCGGCCTGTGTTCGCTGGTGCCGGTCGCGATCTATCCCTTCATGAAGCGGATCACCCACTTCCCGCAGTTCGTGCTCGGCCTATCGTTCTCCTGGGGCGCGCTGATGGGCTGGAGCGTGGTGTTCGGACGGCTCGATCCGCCGGCATTCCTGATCTATGTCGCGGCCATCCTTTGGACCTTCGCCTACGACACGATCTACGCCCATCAGGACCGGGAGGATGATGCGCTGATCGACCTCGGCTCGACCGCCCGCTATTTCGAACGGTCGACCCCGAAGCTGCTCACCGTCTGCTACGGCGCCGCCGTACTGCTTCTGGGAACGGCCTTCTACCTCGCCGACGCCAAGATTGTCGCCTTCATGGGGCTCGCCGGCTTTGCCCGCCATCTTGCCTGGCAGGTTGAGAAGTTCGATGCCGACGATGGAGATCTCTGCCTCAAGCTGTTCAAGTCCAACCGCGACGCCGGGCTCATCCTGACGGCCGGACTCGTCATCGACGGCCTGCTCAAAGGCATGTAGCCGGCCTTCGTCGAGCGAAGGTCGGCTACAGGACAGTTCCTCGGTTAGAGGTCACTCGTAGCTGATGATCTCGCGCCAGTCGCGCAGCACCGGCATTTCGCCGGCAGCTCCCATCTTGCGACGAACCAGGAAACGCGGCCGCCGGTCGGCCATGGTGGCGTGACGCCGACGCGGCGCCGGCTCGCCCACAGGAACGGCCACCTTCGGACCGACGCGTTCGACGCTGCCGGATGTGCTGACCAACAGCATCGGCAAGCCGAGGCGATCGGACCAGCCCTGCCAATCGGCAGCGGCGGCTTCCATGTCTCGCGTCACCGTGAGCGGAATGGACAGCGCCGGGTCGCGATGGTGCAACTCGACATGGGCGACGAGGTCGCCTGCCGCGTTCGGTTCGATCCTGACCGACACGCCCTCGAAGGCAGCGAACGGCAGGCTCATCGTCAGCGGCAAGCCGGACAGATGCCGGCGGACGACAACACCATCGTCGTCCATGTAGATGGCGGCCTCCTGGACAGGCCGACCGGCCGGTCCGACGTTGACGCACCACTTTGCCGGCAGATGCCCCGGATCGAGCCTAAGTGCCGTTTTCAGGCCCAGGGGAGTGGCTCCCGTCATGCTCTTCGCCTCACTCGCAATCTTTTGACTATCCCTGTCGGGCCGGGCGTCTTTTTTCGCGCTCAGTCCCGAAACCATGGCGAGCATAGGTCGAACGTCATCCCCGTCGGCTTAAGGGATTGGGTAAACTTTTTCTCGATTTTTGAGAGGGTTAGCGGAATCTGAAGCGCCAATTCGCGGCATGGCGTCAACCCTCGGTCAACCTTCGTTGACGACGGCCGCCAACCCGGCCCATCGTCACCCCGCCGCGCTTCCGCCATAAAAGGCTTGCGCATCAATTGGTTGACCGGCAAGGTCCAAACGCGGGCGAAACGGCCTCAAGGTGAAGGACGGCAAGGAGTTGCCGCAATTCTATAGGAGGAAGGCGGCCGCGAGGCTTGCCGGCCGGCACCCTCAGCCCTAAACACGGAACTCCCCGAACCGATCGGATATCCGCATGAGCGATCTCGTCGACCTCGATCAACTGACCCAACAGGCAGCCCGTCTCGTCGAAGCGGCGCGTGCTGCGGGCGCCGATGCCGCCGACGCCGTTGCCGTCCGCTCCATCAATCAGGTGGCGAGCGTTCTGAAGGGCAAGGTCGAGAAGATCGAGCATGCCGAGAACGACGATTTCGGCCTCAGGGTTTTCGTCGGCGATCGCAACGCCACCATCTCCGCGACGCTGGGCTCGGATGTCGAGGCATTGGCCGCCCGCGCCGTCGCCATGGCCCGCGCCGCTCCGTCCGACCGCTTCGCCGGTCTTGCCGACGGAGCGTTGCTGGCCACTTCTTGGCCCGATATGGATCTTCTCGACGAGACGCCGGTCTCCGCCGCCGATCTCGCCGAGCGCGGCCGGGCCGTCGAAGCGGCGGCCATGGCAGTCGAGGGCGTCACCAATACCACCGGCGCCAGCGCCTACTGGGCGCGCGGCGGCATGGCTCTGGTCACCTCCGGCGGATTTTCGGGCGCCTATGAATCGTCCGGCCACGGCCATTCGGTCGCAGCCATTGCTGGTAGCGGCACCGGCATGGAACGCGACTGGGACTCCTCGTCGAAAACCCATCTCGCCGATCTAGAAAACGCCGAGACCGTGGGCGCCAGGGCGGGCGGCCGCGCCGTGCGCCGCCTCAATCCACGTCAGGTGGCCACCCAGACGGCGACCGTCGTCTACGATCCGCGCGTTGCCACCAGCCTGATCGGCGCGCTCGTCGGTGCCATTTCCGGTGCTTCGATCGCCCGCCGCTCGTCCTTCCTGAAGGATCGACTGGGCCAGCAACTGTTCGGATCGACGGTCAGGATCACCGACGACCCGCTGCGCCGTCGCGGCCCCGGGTCGCGCCCCTTCGACGGCGAAGGCGTCGCGGCCGCTCCGCTCGATCTCATCGAGGACGGCGTTCTCAAGACATGGCTCTTGGACAGCGCGACGGCGCGCGAACTGGGCCTTCAGACGAATGGCCGGGCCGGTCGCGGCACCGGCGCACCCAGCCCCTCGTCGACCAACGTGTTGCTGCACCCGGGCCAGCAGTCGCCGGCGGAGCTGATCGCGGCCGTGGGCACGGGTCTCTATGTCACCGACTTCATCGGTCACGGCGCCAACCTCGTGACCGGGGACTATTCGCGCGGAGCCGCCGGCTTCTGGATCGAGAATGGCGAGATCGCCTATCCGGTGGCCGAGATCACGGTGGCCGGCAATCTTGTCGACATGTTCCGCGAGCTGGTGCCGGCCGACGACATCGAGTTCCGCTCGGCCTTCACCGCGCCGACCGTGGCCATCGGGGGACTGACGATTGCCGGCCGCTGACAGCGCACGCATCGACGAAGACACGGCGCTTCTCTCCGATGCGGCGCTGGCTGCCGCCAGCATTGGGCTGTCCTTCTTTCGTCGCGATCCGCGCGTCTGGAAGAAAGCCAACGACTCGCCGGTCAGCGAAGCCGATCTCGCCATCGACCGCTTCCTGAAGGAGCGTCTGCTGGCCGCCCGCCCCGATTACGGCTGGTTGTCGGAGGAGACCGAAGACGACGCGGCCCGGCTCGACTGCAAGCGAGTCTTCGTGGTCGACCCGATCGACGGTACGCGCGGTTTCCTCGCCGGCTCGGACCAGTGGACCATTTCTCTTGCCGTGGTCGAGGACGGCCGGCCGGTGGCCGCGGCGCTGCTGCAGCCGTCGGTCAGCCATCTTTATACCGCAGGTCACCGGCGCGGCGCGTTCCTCGACGGCAATCGACTGCGCCTGCAGCCGCGCCCGAGCCTTGCCGGCGTGCGCGTTGCCGGTCCGGCGGTGCTGATCTCGCGCCTGTCTCGGCCGGTGCCGTCGCTCAGAAGCCGAGGGTATGTCGCCTCGCTGGCGCTCCGGATCGCCATGGTGGCCGACGGCACGCTCGACCTGGCGTTTGCCCGCAGTGGCTCCCACGACTGGGACCTCGCCGCCGCCGATCTGATCGTCGCCGAGGCCGGTGGGACGCTCGAGACCATCGATGGCGCAGCAATCATCTACAATCGCCCAGACGCCGACCACGATAGCCTGATCGCCGGCTCGGCGCCCCTGGCACGGGCCGCGGCGGCGGCCATAGGCCCCTACTGAAGGCTGTGCTTGCAAATCGGCCAAGGCTTGACGAAAAGAGGATGGGCAGTCCGAAGGGGACGCCCATTGCGGAAGGCGGAAACTGCATGACGACCGAAATCACATCGAAGCAACTGCTTCACCTGGTCATCGGCGGCGAGATGAAGGCGCTGGACTCGACAGAGTTCGCAGACCTCAACGCCATCGATATCGTTGGCGCCTTCCCCAACTACGCCGCCGCCTATGCCGCCTGGAAGCAGAAGGCGCAGGCCACCGTCGATCAGGCGCAGACGCGTTACTTCATCGTTCATCTGCATCGACTGCTGGATCCCTCGGCCTGATGTCCAGCAGGACCGAACGCAACGTCGCTACGTTGTGCGCGCATCGCTTCTCGTCCTCGGAGACGCCGTTTGGGACTTGACCGGAAACTCCTTGGCAGCGCTGCGGTCAACAGCGCGCTGTCGCATTTGCTTGCCTGGTATGTCCTTGGGGTGTTTCGCACAGCCCGGGTGAACATCGTGCCGCCCGAGGCCTTCGACGTGGCGCGGGCCGAAGCCCCGGCGATCTTCACCTTCTGGCATGGCCTCGCCATGATGACGCCGCGCGCCGTACCGATCGATCTGCCGATCGTGCCGATGATCGCCCGCAACGCCGCGGCCGGTGTCGTGGCCGGCGCCGTCGGAACGCAGGGCATCCGCACCATCCGCGCATCGGGCTCGCAGCGGGCACACACACTGCACAAGAAGGGCGGAGCCGCCGGCTTCCGACAAGCCCTGCGAGAGCTTGAGGCCGGCAACTCCGTGCTGATGACCGCCGACGTGCCCAAGGTATCCCAGGTATCCGGCAAGGGTGTCATCCATCTGGCCCGCCTGTCCGGCAGGCCGATCATTCCGATTGCCTACGTGTCGCGCTACGGCCTTCGCTTCAACAACTGGGACCGCATGGTGGTCGACCTGCCCTTTTCGCCGGTCACCCTCAGACATGGCGCGCCGATCCATGTTCCCACCGACGCCGATGGAGAGGCCGTCGAAAGGCTGAGGCGCTTCCTCACCGAGGAGCTTGATCGGATCACGCAAGACGCCTACGAACGCACCGGAATCGCCGACAAATTCACTCCAGGCCCAACCAACCAAGACCCCGCCGCCGATGGCTGATCTCGGAGACGCCCTGCTTTCGACATGGATCGCCCTGACCCGGCTCGCCGGCCCGGTCGGCGGTGCCATCGTCGGTGCGCGCCGACGTCGCGGCAAGGAAGACCCCGCGCGTTCGACCGAGCGACTTGGACACCCCTCTGAGGCCCGCCCGGAAGGGCCGCTCGTCTGGGTGCATGCGGTCAGTGTCGGCGAGGCGATGGCGGCCATGCCGGTGGTCGACCGTTTGATTTCCGACGGCAAGAGCGTGCTGGTTACCACCGTCACCACCACATCGGCGGCGCTGGTCGGCCACCGTTTGCGACCCGGGCTGATCCACCAGTTCGCGCCTCTCGATCTTGCCGGTCCGGTCGATCGGTTTCTCACCCATTGGCGCCCCGATCTCGCGGTGTTCGTCGAGAGCGAGATCTGGCCTGTGGCCATCGGCCGCCTTGCCGATCACGGCATTCCCCTGGTCGTCGCCAATGCCAGGCTGTCGCCACGCTCGTTCCAGGGATGGCGACGGGCCGCGCCGGCGGCGCGCGCGGTCTTTCGCCGCATGTCGCTGGTGCTCGCCCAGACCGATGACGATGGAGCGCGCTTCGCCCAGCTCGGCGCTCCCAAGGTTGCTACCTTCGGCAACATCAAGTTCGACGCCGGCCTGCCCGACGTCGGCGATGCCGAGCTCGATGCGCTGAAGGCGGGCATTGGCAACCGGCCGATGGTCCTTGCCGCATCCACACATCCCGGCGAGGACGAGGTGGTCCTGACGGCGCTGCTGAAGCTCAAGGAAAGCCGGCCGGAGGCGTTGCTCGTCATCGTGCCGCGCCACCCGGTGCGGGGCGGTGACATAACGCTGCTTTCCGAGGCGGCCGGGCTTGCGACCCGCCGTCGCAGCACTGGTGAGCTTCCGGATGACGCCACCGAAGTCTATGTCGCCGACACGCTCGGCGAGCTCGCCACCTTCTTCAGGCTCGCCGACGTGGTGTTGATGGGCGGCACCTTCATCGAAGGCATCGGCGGCCATAATCTCATCGAGCCGGCCCGCCTCGGTGCGGCCGTTGTGAGCGGGCCGCATTTTTCCAACTGGCTCGACATCTACCATGCCTTCATCGAGGCCGGCGGTCTCAAGGTCGTACGATCACCCGACGAGATCGCGGGAGCGACGCTGGACCTGATCGATGATCCGGCTCTCAGGGCCAGGCAGGCGGCGGCAGGCGAACGCGTCGTCGCAGGTTCGGCCGGCGCCGTCGCACGCACCATTGAGGCAATCAGGCCGCTGATCGGTCGATCGTCGGGTGGCAATCCATGCTGACACCGGCCTTCTGGTGGAAACGCAAGGGCATCGCCGCCCTGTTGCTGGCACCGATCGGCCTTATCTACGGCGCTGTCACCGCGCGACGCATGCACCGCCCCGGAGGCGTCGAACCGCCGCTGCCGCTGATCTGCGTCGGCAATTTCGTGGCCGGGGGTGCCGGCAAGACGCCGACCGCCATAGCGCTCGCGCACTCGGCGCGCTCCGTCGGCCTGGATCCCTGCTTCCTGACCCGTGGTCACGGCGGCAGCCTCAAGGGACCGATCCTCGTCAACGTCGATCGCCACACGGCCGGCGAGGTCGGCGACGAGGCGCTGCTCCTCGCCCGTGTCGCGCCAACGGTGGTGGCGCGCCGGCGCGCCGATGCCTTTGGGCTTCTGCGGGCAACAGGCACCGACCTCTGCATCATGGACGATGGCTTCCAGAACCCGTCGGTGAAGAAGACCTTCAGTTTCGTGGTGGTCGATGGCGCCGTCGGCGTCGGCAACGGTCTGCCACTGCCTGCCGGCCCCCTGCGGGCGCCGCTTCGGCGGCAGATGCTGCTGGCCGACGCGATCATCATCTATGGCGACAGCAAACAGGGCCAACGCGTCGTCCGGACCGCCGCCCGCGCCGGCAAGCCGGTGTTTCGGGCAGAGCTGGTCGCCAACGCGCCGCCGGCCGCTCCGCACAGACGGCTCTATGCTTTCGCCGGTATAGGACGCCCCGAAAAGTTCTTTCGCTCACTTGAGCAAGAGGGCTACCGCCTGGCAGCGCGGAGGGGATTTGCCGACCACTACCCCTACCGTTTCGCGGATCTTTGCCATCTGCTCGACGAAGCCGACATGCTCGATGCCGTTCCGGTCACCACCGAGAAGGATGCGGTACGGCTGCCGCGCGGCATCGCCGGCAGCAACTGGTCGCGCGACCGTGTCGCCGTATTCGGCGTCCACACGCGCTTTGCCGAGGAACGGGCGGTAGGATCGCTGCTTCTCGACATCCGCAGACGCTGGATGGCGAAGCACTTCAGCTGAAGTCAGTCCGAACGCGAAGCCTTGCTTCAGCGGGCGCCGGTATGGCGACGATAGGCGACGAGTGCCGCCTCGGCGTCGATATAGGGCTCCTGATGCTCGGCAGACCAGTATTTCAGGTCCTGCAGCAGGATGGGACGACCGGTGATCGCGCAACGCACGTAATTGCCGTTGCGGAGGATCTGATAATCGCCGTCGAGGTAGCGAATCTGCGCCTCGCCGCCGCCGAAGGGGGTGTCCATGCTGTTCAACATGGAAGCTGAATAACCCTCGTCCGACCATCATGCAAGAGGCTCATGCCCGGGCGGCAAGACGGTCGATCGACCGCCCAGCCAGCCACAGGGCCGGCAAGCCGAACAATGCGGCGCCGATGCTCCACCAGAGGATCACCGCGTCGGCGCTGCCGTACCAGACGCCGAGCCAGCAGAACGGCAACGTACCGACTGTCGCCCTGCCCCAGTTGAACAGCGTCGAGTAGGAGGCGAAGCCGAGGTTGTTGAAGGCGGCGTTGGCGACAAACAGCGCGCCGGTGAAAATGAAGGTCGGCGCTGCCCACAGGCAATAAAAGGCGATCATTTCGGCTACCCGGCCGGTGGCCTGGAATGCCCAGTTGATGGCGTCGGTCCCCAGAAGCAGCAACACCCAGATCAGCGCCACGTAGATCGCCGTGAACAGCGTGCTGTCGGCCAGCGTCTTGCGGACGCGATCGAAGCGGCGAGCACCGACGTTCTGGCCGAAAATGGCGCCGACCGAACCGGTGAGGGCGAAAATGCCGGCAAAGCACAGCGGATAGATGCGGCCGATGATCGACCACCCCGCGACCGCCTCGGTTCCGAAGCGCGCGACATAGGCCGTGACCATCATGTTGCTGATCGGCGTGGCAAGGTTGGTGAGGATCGCGGGAAAGGCGATGACCAACAGCGGAGCGACGTCGTGGCGGACGTTGTGCATCGTCGGCCGCGCCAGCGCATTGAGGCGCGGCACCAGCCCGTACCAACCGACGCCAATCGCCACGAAGCGGATCAGAACGGTGACGATGGCTGCCCCGGTGACGCCAAGATCCAGAGCGAAGATGAAAATGGGGTCCAGGATGGCGGTGGCGACGGCCCCGGCCAGGTTGATCCACAGCGTCATGCGCGGCGCGCCGAACGCCATGAGTATGCCGCCCATGGCCATGCTGAAAGCCAGCGGCGGCATGCCGAGCATGGTGATCCAGAGGAAGTGCCGGGTCACCTCGAACTCGCGACCGGTGGCGCCGAGCAGCGACAGGCACGGATCGAGCACGGCCGCGATCGCCAATGTCACAACACTGGTGGCGACAAAGGAAATGATCAGCCCGGACGTGGCGACGCGCCGGGCGCCGCTACGGTCGCCAGCCCCGACCCTCTGGGCCGTCAGAGCCGTCACGCCGATCGAGAAGCCGATGCCAACCGACACCAGCAGGAAAAGCACGGCGCCGGCGTAGCCCATGGCGGCCGTCAGCACCTCATCGCCCAGAAACGAGATGTAGAGGAGATTGACGAGATCGACGGTGAAGATCGCCATCAGCCCCAACGAGCCGAGAGCAGTCAGCGCCACGACGTGGCGGAACACCGAACCTTGCACATAGGCGGCGTCGGCGGGCGCGCCGGCGGCGTGCGTCATGGTGAAACCTCTCGCGGTCAGAAGCAGGCGAAATGACAGAGACCGGGTGGCCTCAGTTCAGCATATCGCCCGTAGCATCCCGGAGATCCTGAATCTGGCAGCTTTGTTCGCCGGTGATCCCGGTGCAGACCTCGACCGAGCCACGATGGATCATGTCGAAGGACACATAGAGGATGACCAGGAGGCCGATCCAGGCGATCCAGCGGAAGCGGTGCAGCAGGCGAGCGATCAGGGTGGCGGCCGCCCCCATCAGGCCGACCGACAGCAGCAGGCCGATCACCAGCACGCCGACATGATCGCGCGCCGCGCCGGCCACGGCCAGCACGTTGTCGAGCGACATGGACACGTCGGCGAGGATGATCTGGGTGAGGGCCTGACGAAAGGTCTTGCCGCTGGACGCCGGCGTCACGTCGCAGGCAGCGGAATCGAGCGCCTGCTCGGCGGCCTCGACGCCGCGGGCCTCCTCGTGGCGGCTCGACCAGATTTCCCGGAACATCTTCCAGCAAACCCAGAGCAGCAGCACGCCGCCGGCCAGCGTCAAGCCGACGATGGCGAGAAGATGCGTGGTGATGATCGCGAACAGGATGCGCAGGGCAACGGCGCCGCCAATGCCCCAGAAAATCACCTTGCGCCGGATGGTGGGATCGACGCCGGCCGCCGCCATGCCGACGACGATGGCGTTGTCGCCGGCCAGCACGACGTCGATAAAGACGACCTGAGCCAGCGCGGCGAGTTCAACCGACAAGAAATCCATCGAAAACACGGCGTCTGTCCCAACCCTGTTCGGCGAGACGCCGATATCTTGCAGGCAAATTCCCGACCGCCGGTCAGGTAGGATGGGCGGCCGGGAATTTCAATGGCCGAGGCGAAATTAGGCCCTCGTTACTTCTACGCATGGAGGCAGGTCAGAGAAGCCCGAGGGAGACGAGCTCGGCCTCCAGCGCCGTCGGTGTGGTGAAGACTGCGCCAAGCAGCCCGGCGGCGCGGGCGCCCTCCACATTCTCCGGCATGTCATCGGTAAAGAAGCTCTCCTCCGGCAGGAAACCCAACTGCCCGAGGGCACGATGGAACACTTGCGGGTCGGGTTTCAGCGTCGAAAACGAGGAGGACACCAGGAAGCGATCGCCGGCAAGACGCGCGAGATCCGGCGCCAGCGTTTGCCGATAGGCGTGCACCAAGGGGCCGTTGTTGGTCAGCACTCCGACCGTCGTACCCGCCGCGATCAGCCGCTCGATGAGGGCGAGAGTGCCGGGAATGGGGCGCATGCCGAGCCGGCGGGCCTCGACCCAATCCTCGACGGCAAGCGGACAGCCGAGGCGATCGCGCCAGGACGCGATGTAGAGCTCAGGCGTCGGAAAGGCGCCCCCATCGGCGGCAGCTTCAAGCCCCTCGCCCCAAATGCGTTCGTTGATGAACTCCGGGTCGAGACCGGTGACGCTTGCGATATGGGCGATACGATCGGCGCGCGTGTAGGTGTAGACGACATCGTCCATGTCGAACAATGCGAGGCGGATGGAACGCATACTGCTTTCTCGTGAGGTCGGGATGGGCACCGGGCGCTGCCTCCGGTGCCGGCGAGTTCAGGTTGCCGTGCCGCCGACGGTGACCTGATCGATCCGGAGCGACGGCTGGCCGACGCCGACCGGCACGCTCTGCCCGGCCTTGCCACACATGCCGATGCCGCGGTCGATCTCCAGGTCGTTGCCGATCATCGAGACGCGCTTCATCGCCTCGGGACCGTTGCCGATCAGCATGGCGCCCTTGATCGGCTCGCCGACCTTGCCGTTCCGCACCCGATAGGCCTCCGTACAATCGAAGACGAACTTGCCGGAGGTGATATCCACCTGCCCTCCTGAGAAGGAGACGGCGTAGATGCCATCCTTCACCGAGGCGATGATCTCCTCGCGGCTCCGGTCGCCAGCGAGCATATAGGTGTTGGTCATGCGCGGCATCGGCACGTGGGCGTAGGACTGACGGCGTCCGTTGCCGGTGGACGCGCCGCCCATCAGGCGGGCGTTCTGGCGGTCCTGCATATAGCCGACGAGACGTCCGTCCTCGATCAGCACCGTCTTGCCGCTCGGCGTCCCCTCGTCGTCGATGGTCAGCGAGCCACGGGCGTCGGGCAGCGTGCCATCGTCGACGATGGTAACGCCCTTCGACGCCACCTGCTCGCCCATCAGGCCGGCAAAGGCGGAGGTCTTCTTGCGATTGAAGTCGCCCTCTAGACCATGCCCCACCGCCTCATGCAGCAGCACGCCGGTCCAGCCCGGACCGAGTACGACATCGAAGGTTCCGGCCGGGGCCGGCTTGGCCTCAAGGTTGACCAACGCCTGACGAAGCGCCTCGTCGACGGCATATTGCCAGCGGTCGGGCGTGATGAAGCCATCGAGTGCCAGGCGACCGCCTTCGCCATAGGAGCCGCTCTCCTGACGGTCGCCGCTGCCGGCGATCAGCGAGACGTTGATGCGGACCAGCGGACGCACATCCCTGAGATGGACGCCGTCGGCGCGAATGATCTCGACGACCTTGTGGCTGGTGGTGATCGAAGCCGTCACCTGCCGCACGCGCGGATCGCGGGCCCGCGCCCAGGCGTCGATCTCGGAAAGAAGCGTCACCTTGTCGGAGAAGGCCGGGGACAGCAGCGGGTTGATGTCGCCGTAGAGCTTGCGGTTGGTTGGGCGCGGCGGCTCGGCGAGCGTGCCGGCATAGCCCATGGAAACCGCCTTCACGGCGTCGGCGGCGCGGCGCAGGGCCTTTTCGGAGAGATCGTCGGCATGGGCGTAGCCCACCGCCTCGCCGGCCACCGCGCGAAGGCCGAAGCCCTGGTTGACGTCGTAGGTGGCCGTCTTGAGGCGCCCGTTGTCGAAGGTCAGCGCCTCGCCTTCGGACCGCTCCAGATAGAGTTCGCCGTCGTCGGCCCCGGCGAGGGCGTCGCGAACGAGGCGCTGCGTGGCGTCGGAATCGAGACCGGCGAGGGCGAGGAGATCATGGCGTTCGGTCATCGGCGGCGGCGTCCCATGGTAAGGAGGATCGCTTCCTCCATAAATGCAAACGTCCGGCGGCTCCAGCCTCCGGACGCGCAACATGTCGTGTTTCGGGCGGGATCGCGCAAGTGCGGCCGCTCACGGCAGGGCGTCGAAGCCTTCCTTGAAGCCCTTGAGGGAGATCGGGATACCGATGCCGTCCTCAGGCGAGTCATAGATGATGAACAGCGCCTTGCCGCCATTTTCGAGCTGGCCGATCAGGTCGTCCTGCAGCACCACCTCGGCATAGCAGCCGCGCGCCCGACAGCGGACGAAGCCAACGCGGCCGATGTCCTTGTCGTCGATGCGAAGGCCGAGGCCGGCCATCAGATAGACGCCGAGCGGCGCCAGGACCCGCATGATCCTAGCCTTCTTGTCCACCGTCTTCACGATCAGCACGGACAGGCCGATGTTGTCGCGGTCCTCGGCGGTGACGTTCTGCACCATGGCACATTGCTTGTCGCGCGCACCGACCGGCTGGTCGCAACGGATCTGCCAATCGCCGTGCGTGGACTCCACCTTGCCGTCGACGAATTCCTGCGCTGCCGCCGAGGAGAGCGTCGCCGGCAGTGACCCCAAGGCGAGCAAAACGGAAAGGCAGGCGGAAAGAACGGTCCTCATGACGGTCATGATCCTCTCGTCAACGTCCCAGACCCCGGAAAGCGGCAACGAATCGCCGGCCGGTCCTTATTCCCACACTTGCGGCGGCGCGAAAAGAGAGCGTCAGGCGGCAGGCGGCCCGCTCGCCGCTTCGCCCATCGACGCCGCCGTGGCGCCCGGTACCCGTTCCGGCACGCGGAGCGGCGCATCGGGGACGGCGACCGGCGCCACCTTGGCCACCGCCTTCTTCGCCTTCTCCATCAGCTTCCGCACCTCATCGGCGCTCATCGGCGATCCGAAAAGGTAGCCTTCCAGATAATCGGCACCGAGGTTGGCGACCTCGTCGAGGTCGACCGCACGGTCCACGCCTTCCACCACCAGTTCCAGCTCAAGGTCATGGGCGAGCGAAGCGATGGTTCTGAGCAGCGCCTGCCGATGGCGGCCGGAGCTCCTCAGGACATTCTGGTCGACCTTGAGCGTGCCGGGCGGCAACCGCTGAAGATAGCTTAGCGACGAGAAGCCCATACCGAACTCGTCGACGGCGAAGCCTGCGCCGAGTTCCTTCAGCTTCATCAGCATTTGCAGCGAGAACTCCGGGCTCTCCATCAACAGCCCTTCGGAGAATTCGAGGTGCAGCACGTCGCGCGGCAGGCCGGTGCGCGACAGGATGGCCTTGACGTCGTTCAGGAGCTCATGCCGCAGGATCTGCCGGTTGGACAGGTTGACGGACATGGTCAGGGTATCGCCGAAGGGCAGATGATCGCGCCAGTCGGCCAGCTGTCGCGCAGCCCGGTCGAGCAGGAACATGCCGAGTTGAACCACGAGGCCTGAGCGCACGGCGATCGGCATGAACTCGGCCGGCGGGATCGAGCCCTTGCGCGGATGGTTCCAGCGCAGGAGCGCCTCGAAGCCTGCCACGGAGCGGTCGCCGGCCCGAATGACCGGCTGGAACAGCACCGTCAGCTCGCCCTTGTCGATGGCACCGCGCAGGTCCTGCTCAAGCGAGGTGAGATCGGCCGACATGATGCGTAGCGCCGGGCGGAAGGTCTCGATGCGGTCGCCGCCGAGCTTCTTGGCGAAGGCGAGCGCGATCTCGGCATCCTGGACCAGGGTGCGCGCCTCCTTGTCGTCGGCATCGGGCACGGCGATGCCGATGGAGGCGGTTAGGAACACTTCCTTCTCGCCAACGACGATCGGCGCGCGCACCGCCCGCTTGACGGTGTCGGCAAAGGCGGCGAGCCGGTCGGAGGCCTGCTCGGACACCAGCACGATGCCGAAGCGGTCGCCTTCGAGGCGCGACAACGTGTCGAGCGGCTTGATGAGACGGCCAAGCCGGCGAGCCAGCGTCAGTAGGATGGTGTCGCCAACCGACAGACCCAGCGTTTCGTTGACCTGGCGGAAACGATCGAGGTCGACGAGGAAGACAGCGGGCCGGCGCTGATTGTCCACCTTGGCGCGGACAAGGTCGGATGACAGCCGATCGATATAGAGCTCGCGGTTCGGCAACGAGGTCAGGTTGTCGTGGATGGCGTCGGACAGCAACCTTTCCTGCGCCAGCTTCATGTCCGTGATGTCGAGCAGCGTGCCGACGCAGCGGATGACCTCGCCATCCGAACCGAGGATGGGACGGGCGCGCAGGCGGAACCACTGATAATGACCGTCCTGGGCGCGCATGCGGAAGGTCTGGCTGAGGCGACCCTTGCGCGTCTCGACCACGGCGTCGAGCGTCGCCTTGAAGCGCTCCCGGTCCTGCGGATGAAGATAGTCGAGCCAGTCGCGCGCCGGTCCTTCGAGGCGGCCACGCTTGAGACCGAGACTCTCCTCGGCCTCGGCCGAGGTGACGATCTGGTCGGCGAGCACGTCCCAGTCCCAGATCATGTCACCGGAGCCGGTGAGCGCCAGCGCCTTGCGCTCGCTGTCGTCAACCTGCCCTTGCGTGATGGCGCCACCGGCAAAGGCGTGCTGCATGACGGTGAAGCCGAGCAGCAGGACGACCAGCACCAAGCCGCCCGCGAGTGCCGGCTGCGCGAGATCGCTGACGAGGCGTCCGGAAACGGCAAGCCCCGTACCGGCCAGCCAGGCGAGGAACACCAGCCAGGTCGGCACCAGCATGATCGCACGGTCGTAGCCGCGCAGGGCCAGCGCCACGATCAGCACGAAACCGACGCCGCCAAGCGCGGCCAGCACCATGCGGGCGATGCCGGCAGTGATCGAGGGGTCGTAGAGCGCAAGCGCGAACAGGCCGGTCAGCGCCAGGAGCGTTATCAGCATCACGTGGCTGTAGCGCACGTGCCATCGGTTGAGATTGAGATAGGCGTAGAGGAAGATCACCATGGTGACGGCGATCATCACCTCCGAACCGGCACGATAGAGCTGGTCGGTTCCCGAGCCGACGGCGAACACCTTGTTCCAGAAGCCGAAATCGATGCAGAGATAGGCAAGCACCGCCCAGGCCAGCGCCGCCGTCGCCGGGAACATCATCGACCCCTTGACCACGAACAGGATGGTCAGGAACAGGGCGAGAAGACCGGAAATGCCCAGCACGATGCCGCGGTAGAGCGTGTAGGCGTTGACGCTGTCCTTGTAGGCGTTGGGCTCCCACAGGCCGATCTGCGGCAGGTCGCGCGTTCTGAGCTCGACGACGAAGGTGACCACCGTACCGGGGTCGAGCGTCACCAGGAAGACGTCGGAATCCTGGCTGCTCTGCCGTTCTGGGGCAAAGCCGGAGCTCGGCGTGATCGCCGCGATGCGCGAGGCACCGAGGTCGGGCCACATGACGCGCGAACCAACCAGATGGAAATGCGGGGCGACGATCAGTCGGTCGAGTTGCAGGTCCGACTGGTTGGACAGCGAGAACACCACCCAGGACGGGTTGGAATCGATGCCCTTGGCTCGGACCTCGATGCGGCGGACAACGCCGTCGGGGCCGGGCGCCGTCGATACCTGGATGGAGTTGCCGGCATCGCGCCGATATTCCACGGCGTGCGTGAGATCCAGCGCCTTGACGTCCGGTTCGACGAGAATGGGCTCGGCGGCCTGCGCGAAATGGGGGGCCAGGCCGGCGGCGAACACCAGCAGGAACAAGGTGACGGCGGCGCGGACGAAGGCCAAGGACACTCTCCAGCTCGACTGGCGAACAGTTCGGTTTTAACGGCCGCGCCGGATCGGCGCTGGCTCTTTGTCAGGGTGCGCGGAAGCTGCAACAGCACCCGCTGGGAATCCTTTGCACGGGCTTCCTTCGAAAGCGCGTCCGGAGAGATATAGCCGAGGACGGCGGCCATGCAAACCGCCCGTTCGGCGCCCTTCGTCAGCCGGTGCCGTCGTCGTCCGCCGTGCGGGAAAGCAGCACGTGATCCTGCCAGCGGCCGTCGATCATCAGATAACGTCGCGCGTAGCCTTCGCGGACGAATCCGGCTTTTTCGAGAAGGCCGAGGGACCGGTCATTGTCGGGGATGCAGGCCGCCTCGACGCGGTGAAGGCGCAACTGACCGAAGGCAAACGCCAGGACGAGGGGCACCGACCGGCGCATGTATCCGTGCCCGGCGTAGTGCACGCCCATCCAGTAGCCAAGACAGCAGCTCTGGGCGACGCCGCGACGGATGTTGGACAGCGTGACGCCGCCGAGCAGCGTGTCATCTTCGCGGCGGAAAATCAGGAAGGCGAAGCCAGTTTGCTCGGCCGCCTCGCGCTGAACGCGGCGGACGCGCCGCTTGAAGGACGCGCGCGTCAGATCGTCGGCCGACCATGTCGGCTCCCATGGCTTCAGGAACGCATGGCTTTCGGTGCGCTCGCTCACCCAGGCGGCGTAGTCGGAAACTGCCGGCAAGCGCAGGGTGACGGTGTCGTCCGCAAGTACCGGAAGGGTTCCGGACGCCACGACACCGAAAAACGTCATGCTGCGCTCGCTTTGGCGGAGACCGCGCTGGCGGCGATGGCCCCCACCGAGGGAACCTTGGCGATCGGGCCGATGGCTGCGAGCGTCGGATTGGGCGCGACGTTGATCTTCTCGAGGAATTCGCAGACCTTCTGCGGCGTCACGGCGTTGATGCGGGAGACCAGTTCGTCGAGCGGCAGCGTACGGCCGTGGAACATGATGTGGCGGGCGATCTGTCCGGCCCGCGCCACCGGGCTTTCGAGCGCCATCAGGAGACCGGCGCGAAGCTGCGACTGGGCGCGCTTCACCTCGACCTCGGTCACGGCGGTCGAGGCACGGGCGATCTCGTTCATGGTC
>Ga0206116_1000798_pt1 | contig 23711 bp, 15 predicted proteins | sample 3A1Ametagenome_FD_178000 | JGI IMG/M metagenome (GOLD analysis project Ga0206116, IMG submission 178000) | Enriched microbial communities from leaf-cutter ant dump, University of Wisconsin, Madison, United States - 3A1A | ecosystem: Environmental > Terrestrial > Nest > Insects nest > Nest dump...
CCGAGAAAGGCCAGCCAGCGGTGGTAGCGGGTGATCACATCGAACTGATCGCCATGGATCACCAACAATTGGCGGCCATCGACCGTGACGTGCACGGCCTCGTCCACCAGTTGGATATTGCCCAGCAGCAAGCTGGAGTAACGGCGCAGGAATTCGTCGTGGTTGCCGGTGACGTAGATCACCTCGGTGCCACGCTTGCTCATGGTCAAAAGGCGGCGGATGACGTTGGTGTGCGCCTGTGGCCAGTAGATGCCGCCACGCAGTTTCCAGCCATCGATGATGTCGCCTACCAGGTAGATACGGTCGGCGTGATAGCGCTTGAGGAACGCCGCCAGGTGCTCGGCCTGGCAATCACGAGTGCCAAGGTGCACATCGGAGATCCACAGGGTGCGGACACGTTGCTTGCGGCTGGGCTTGGCGAGCTGGGCGCTGGTCATGGGCGGACTCCGGCTGGGTTTAGTCGAGCTTGAGGCGTCGCAGTGAAAGGCTTGTGACAGGAAAAAGACCGTTTCATGACGCAGCATCGCTTCGGCCCAGGCGTTACACTCCGTCGGTTGCCGAGGAAACCGCCATGCCCCCGATTCTGTCCCTGCGTCATTACAGCCACGAAGTGCTCAGCCATAGCCACGACCATGCGCAATTGGTGTTCGGCCTGGCTGGCGAGCTGCAATTCGAAGTGGATGGCCAGGGCAGCCGTGTGCTGCGCCACCATCTGGCAGTGGTACCGGCCGAAGCACGCCATACCTGCGGCAGCCCACGTGGCAGCCAGTGCCTGGTGCTGGATCTACCGGCCACCGATTGGCTCGAGTGCCAACTCGGCCATCACGCGAGCGACATCCAGCGCCTACTGGACAAACCCAACGCCCTGCAGCTCGATCCGTCCCAAGGCCAATTGCTCAACTGGCTGGCCAGCAGCCCGATCAACGACCCGGTCATCGCCGGACAGGGCGCGGCCTTGCTGCTCGGCAGCCTGGCCTGCAGCCGCCAGCAGCGTGAAACAGCGGGTTTGCCCCTGGCTGCACTCGATCACTACATCGATCAGCATGCGGCTCACCCGCTGCAGGTGGCGGATCTGGCACGCCTGGCCGGTCTTTCGGTGGCGCGTCTGCATGCCCGTTTTCTCGCTGAAACCGGCCGTACGCCCATGGAGCACATCCGCCAACGGCGCCTGCAACTGGCTGAACAGTTGCTGCGCGACAGCGACCTGGCGGTTGGCGAAATCGCTGCACGGGTCGGTTACAGCTCGCAGAGTGCCTTCACCGCCGCCCTCTCCCGCCATCTGGGTATGACGCCGAGACAGCTACGTCGCGCTCGCTAACGAGCTTATCGGCGCCATTACCTGAAACCACTCCGGGCACGTTCAGGCTACAGCTGGATCGTAGGGTGCGCCGTGCGCACCGCAAAACTATCGGTTGCCCCCGGTGCGCGCGGCGCACCCTACGCACAGGCGAGAGTCTGGCGACAAAACGCCTCACTCGCGCGACAGACAGCGGCCGCCTGCGACGCCTAGACTGCGCCGCATCATCGAAGGAGTACCCCCATGCAAACCATCGAATGGCAGGATTTCGAGAAAGTGGAGCTGCGCGTCGGCACCATCCGCAGCGCCCGTCCCAATGAAAAGGCCGTGAAGCCGGCCTACGTGCTGGAAGTCGATCTCGGCGAACTGGGTATCAAGACCTCCAGCGCACAGATTACCGCGCACTATGGCTGTGACGAACTGATCGGCCGCCAGGTGCTGTGCGTGTGCAATTTTGCACCCAAGCGTATCGCCGGGGTGCGCTCGGAGGTGCTGGTAACAGGCGTCTACGACAGCGATAACCGCGTCGTCCTGGCCGGCTTCGACAAGCCGCTGCCCAACGGTGCACGCCTGGCATGACGGAACGTAACGCCCTGCTGGCGATTCACCTGGGCGCCCTGCTGTTCGGCCTGTCGGGCATCTTCGGCAAACTCGCGGCGACCACACCGAACATGATTGCAGGCGGCCGCGCTTTCTTTGCCGTACTCGCCTTGAGCCTGGCTGCGCTGCTCTGGCGCAGCCGTAACGCGGTTCGTCCGAGCCTGCGGCAGATGGCCCTGCTGGTACTCGGTGGCCTGCTGCTGGGCACGCACTGGGTCACCTTTTTCCAAGCGGTGAAAATCTCCGGCGTCGCCATCGCCACCCTGGGTTTCGCCAGCTTCCCGGCCTTTACCGTATTGCTCGAGGGCCTTTTGTTCCGCGAACGTACCCGCCCCAGCGAGTTCGCCATGGTTGCCGTGGTGTGCGTGGGGTTGATCCTGGTCACACCGGAATTCAGCCTTGATAGCGGTGCCACCGTCGGCCTGTTGTGGGCGGTGCTGTCGGGCTTTCTATTCGCCCTGCTGTCGCTGCTCAACCGCGCCAGCACGCGCGGCCTCGACCCGGTAAAAGCCGCGCTGTACCAGAACATCGCCGTGTTGATCTGCTTCCTGCCGCTGGCCTGGCCGCTACTGCCCAACGTGCGCCTGGTGGACTGGCTGTGGCTGGCAATGCTCGGCATCTTCTGCACGGGCCTGGCGCACAGCCTGTTCGTCGCCAGCCTGCGCGTGCTCAAGGCGCGCACCACGGCCGTGATCTTCGCTCTGGAGCCGGTCTACGGGATTCTGTTCGCCTGGTGGCTGTTCAGCGAGCAACCGACGCTGCGCATGCTCGCTGGCGGCATGCTGATCGTCAGCGCGATCGTCGTGTCGGCACGAATGGCGCGTTGACGCCTGTCGGCATAACGCGCCCCCTGAACACAGTCCACCGAGCGACGCCAGCACAGGAGCCTGCTTGCTTCGCCCGATCAGTTGACGCTGTAGCCACGTCCCGTCAGGCAGGCGCCCAGCGCCCGACGATAGCGCTCGGTGGAATCGGCACCCACCGGACGCGTTGCGGTAGCAGGATCGAAACCGCTCTGCCCGACCGCCCAGCTGTGGCACTCATAACGATCACGCCCCTGCTGCTCGACACTCTGGCCGCTGGCTGGATAGGCGATCACTTCATAGCTGGCGACACTATTGCCTTGTATTGCCGGAGGCGGCGTGACGACCTCATAGCGCTGGGCATTGGCGTTCCATAGGTAGTAGGTACCTGCTGCGACGAAGTACAGCGCACTCCCGATCCACAGTTCACGTGCACCTTCCGGCAGGCCATGGTGATGGCCGCCAGGTTTCCACTGACCCCAACCCGGTCCGCCTGGAGCCGGACCACCCGGCCCAGGTGGAACCGCCAGTGCCTGGGCAGAAAGCACCAGGGTCATCAATGCCAGGATCACGGAGCGTTGCAGCGACATACTTCACCTCTCACAGAATGGCCATATCGGCTCGAGGCAAATTATTCGCGCACACTCACCAGAGCGGGGTAAGCCCTGTGTAAAGAGGGGGTAAAGCTTCTGATACGTATCCGCTCAAGCGCGGTCGTTGTGACCCAGATCGCGGCCGGGATCGATCAGATCGCGCACCCGCTGTTTGAGTACCTTGGCCTCGGGAAAACCACCATCGGCCTTGCGTTCCCAGATCTGCTGGCCATTGCAGAGGATACGAAAAACGCCGCCAGTGCCTGGCTCCAGGCTGACCCGGCCCAGTTCATCGGCAAAAGTGCTGAGCAGTTCCTGGGCCAACCAGGCGGCGCGCAGCAACCACTGGCATTGGGTGCAATAGGTGATGACGATTTCAGGCTTCTGATCGGACATGGCAACGGCTCTACAATGGGGCTTGATGCCTATAATAACGGCCTTTGTCTCTGCTCCTGCCGGAAACTGCCATGCGCCGCCTGTTCTTTTCGCTGATCTGCCTGTTCGCCCTGTCCAGCCTGCCCGCCATCGCCGCCGAACGTGTCGGCCTGGTGCTGTCGGGTGGCGCCGCCCGCGGTCTGGCGCATATTGGCGTACTCAAGGCACTGGAAGAACAAGGTATTCGCATCGATGCCATCGCCGGCACCAGCATGGGCGCCATCGTCGGCGGACTCTACGCCGCAGGCTATTCGGTAGCGGAGCTGGAACGCCTGGCAGTGGAGCTGGATTGGCAACAGGCGCTCTCCGACTCACCGCCGCGCGAGGACATCCCCTTTCGCCGCAAGCAGGACGACCGCGACTTCCTGATCAAGCAAAAACTCAGCTTCCGCGACGACGGCAGCCTGGGCCTGCCGCTGGGCGTGATCCAGGGCCAGAATCTCGCGCTGCTGCTGGAAAGCCTGCTGGTGCACCGCAGCGCCACCCGCGACTTCGACCATCTGCCGATCCCCTATCGCGCCGTGGCCACCGACGTGGTCACCGGCGAACAGGTGATCATGGGCACCGGCCACCTGCCGCAGGTGATGCGCGCCAGCATGTCGATTCCCGCCGTGTTCGCCCCGGTGGAAGTGGACGGCCACCTGCTGGTCGACGGCGGTATGGTCAACAACGTGCCGATCGACGTCGCGCGGCAGATGGGGGTCGATCATGTCATCGTCGTCGACCTCGGTATGCCGCTGAAACCTGCCAAGGAGCTGCTCACCGTGGTCGACGTGATGAACCAGTCGATCAACCTGATGATGCGCAAGAACTCCGAAGCTCAGCTCGCAACGCTGGAAGCGGACGACGTACTGATCCTGCCGCCTCTGGCCGGCTTCGGCGTGGCCGATTTCAACCGAGGCGAGCAGATGATGGACGCCGGCTACCGCGCCACGCAGGTTCAGGCCGAGCGCCTGGCCCGTTTGCATGCCAGCAGCGCCGGCAACCCGGCACTGGCCATGGCGCGCTCGCGCGAACAGCGCACGCCGGTGATTCGCGAGATTCATGTGGAGAACGACTCGAAAGTCGGCGACGCGGTGATTCGCCGGCATATTCGCCAACCGCTCGGCGAACCGCTGGACGTGGATCGCCTGCAGAAGGACATGGGCACGCTGTACGGCCTGGATTACTTCGAGCGCGTGCAATACCGCATAGAGCCTCTGGATGAGCGCGGCAGTGCGCTGGTGATCGATGCCCGCGGCAAGCGTACCGGCACCGATTACCTGCGCCTGGGCCTGAATCTGTCGGATGACATGCGCGGCGACAGCGCTTTCAACATAGGCGCCAGTTACCGCATCAACGGCATCAACGAACTCGGCGCGGAATGGCTGACACGCCTGCAACTGGGTGACCGCCAGGAACTCTACAGCGAGTTCTATCAGCCGCTGGACGCCGGCTCGCGTTACTTCGTCGCGCCTTACCTGTTCGGCGAGGCGCAGAACGTCGAAGCGATTCTGGACAACGACCCCATCGCCGAATACCGCCTGGAGCGCTACGGCTACGGCCTCAACCTCGGTCGACAGATCGCCAACAACGGCGAGATTCGCTTCGGTATCGCCCAGGCCTGGGGCGAAGCGGATGTACGAGTCGGCGAGCGTAACCTGCCCAGCTTCAGCTTCAGCGAGGGGTACTACGAGCTGTTGTACTCCTTCGACACCCTGGACAACCTCGACTTCCCGCGCACCGGCGAGGATATCGGCCTGATGCTGCGCAAGTACGACCGTGGGCTGGGCTCGGACGAGGAATATCGCCAATGGCAACTGAAGCTGGACAAGGCCTACAGCCACGGCCCCAATACCTGGCTGTTCGGTGGGCGCTACGGGCGCACGCTGGATCAGGCGGAGGTGGTCACCTCGGGCTTCATTCTCGGCGGTGCCCAGGAGTTGTCGGGCTTCCGCCAGGACTCGCTGAGCGGCCAGAACATGGCCTTGGCGCGGATGATCTATTACCGGCGCATGACGCAAACTTCCATGCTGCCGCTGAACTTCCCGCTGTATCTGGGCATGTCGCTGGAACGCGGCCGCGCCTGGAACAACGACAACGCTTTCGACAGCGGCTACATCAATGCGGCCAGCATCTTCCTCGGCCTGGATACGCCGCTGGGCCCGCTGAACTTCAGCTATGGCTTCAACGACGAGCGGGAGAAGGCGCTGTACCTCAATCTCGGCAAGAGCTTCTGAAGCGACCAGGCCGCGCATGTGCGCGGCCTGGTCAGGTACAGCGACGCATGCCTGTCAGGCGATTTCTGCCAGCAACTGGCGTGCAGCCTTCCTCTGCTCGTCGTCACCGTGGTCGATCACCTCGTTGAGGATGTCGCAGGCGGTGGCGATATCGCCTTGCTTGATATAGGCCAGAGCCTGATTGAGCTTGGTCATGTGCTCGGGGTCGGTCGCCAACTGGTCGATATCGCCCTGTAGCGCTGCAGTGGCATCGGCCTCGCCGGAGAAGGCGTCGAGGAAGTTGTCGTCCAGCTCCTGCGACTCATCGATCAACACCATTTCCATCTCGCCGAAGGCACTCAACTGCTCGTCTTCGTGATGCAGCTCGAAGACCTCGGGTAGCTCCTGCAGGTTGCTGGCGAACGACGCATCGAACTCGGGCTCGGCGACAGCTTTGGGTTTGGCCTTGGCAGCCGGGAACGGGCTGACCAGATCCCAGTCGGCGTCCAATGACAGGTCGTCGAGATTGAGCTGGAAATCCGGCTCGGCCAGCGATTCGCCCGTCGGCGTGGCTAGCGACTCAGTCGGCAGTGCCACAGGCTCGCTGGGTGCATGCTGCAGAGCAGGATGACGCGCCTTGAGCGCATCGATACGCGCCGCGTCGAAGCCCTCGGCATGCAGCACCGCCTCCTCACGAGCGAAGGCAGCACCATCACCCAGCTGGGCCAGGACTTCCAACAGGCGGAAGCGCAGATCGCTACGCTGCGGCTCCAGGGCCAGCGCCTGGTCGAGCACACCGCGCGCCTCGCTGAAACGGCCGTAGGCGATATAGACGTTGGCCGCTTCCAGCGGATCGACCGGCCCCTGCGCACGTTGTTGAACCGGCGCAGGTACCGCAACCGGGGTCACAGCGGCCAGTGGCGCGGCTACAGCGGCAACAGCTGGACGGGTGGGCTGCGCGGGATGCTGCACCTTGGGTTCCACCTGCACGACAGGTGCCGGTTTTGTCCGACGCCGCACAGCCCACAGCAGAGCGCCCAGCAACAGCAGCAAGGCGATACCGCCAGCCAGCAGCGTGGAGAACCAACCCCGCTCGGCAGATGCTGGAGCCTCCTGAACAGCCGGCGCGGCGGCTACCGGTGCGGCAACGGGGGCTGCGGAAGCTCGCTGCTCGGCAAGCTCAACCAGTTGTGCGTCCTTCTGCGCCAGTTGCTCCTGCAATTGCTGGAGCTGCGCTTGCAACTGCGCCAGCCCCTGCTGCAGTTGCAGGTTTTCTGCCGCTTGGTTGGCCAGTTCCAGATCGACCTGACGCTGTCGTTCCAGTACCTGCTGCAGGCTTTCCGTCTGCTCGGGCGCGGGCTCGACAGCCGCCAGCGGCGCACTCACAGGAAGCTCTGTACTGGCTACGGGGGCGGAGACGGGAGTTTCAGCGACAACAGGAGCATCAGGCTGGGTGGAACCCGAACGGGACGCGTCAGGCAGCAGCAAATCGGCGCCGGCCTGTAAACGGCCGGGGTCGCCGCCAGTGAACGCATTTGGATTAAGCGCCAGAATGCCTTCCATCAGCGCCTGCTGCGACAAGCTGCTGCCCTGTTCACGCAGGCGAGCGGCAATCGACCACAGGCTGTCGCCACGCGCGACCTGATGACGATGCCCCGCTGCCGAACTGGGTGGGGCCACGGCACGCACCGATGCCGCAGGCGCAGCTGCCGAACTGGCAGGACGAGCGTCCAGCGCAGCAGCCGGCGCCGCCACGGCCGTATAGGCAGACGATCCTGGCGGATCGAGCAGAACCGTATATTCACGCAGCAGCTGGCCGTTCGGGCGCGCCACCTCGACGATAAAATTCAGATAGGGTTCGCGTACCGGGCGACTCGATACCACCCGAATCACGCTACGCGAACCACGCAGTAGAGGGGTGAAACGCAGATCGTTGAGAAAATAGAGGCGATCGACGCCCGAACGGTTGAATACCTCGGCCGACGCCAACCCCACGCGTATGTCCTGCGCGCCGAGGTCGGCGACTTCAAGCAATTCGATCTCGGCCTCGAAGGGCTGGTTCAAGGCCGAATGCAGGGTGATCTCACCCAATCCAAGCGCCGGCACCATTCCCGAATAAAGGACGGAACCCGACGCCAAACCCAACATCAACTGACGCACCCGAGCCATGTGACCTCCAGGGTTATCCAGGCTCGAACGCAGCCTCCTCAACATCCTGTATGAGCACTCCGTGACCGGAGGCTGCGCCCTGAACAAAAAAATCGAGCACGGACGACATGCTCCCTGTCGAGGCCGGCTCGTACTGCATTATGGCTACTAATTCACAAAGTAGCGTGTTGGGCGCCAGTTTGCCGACGAAGCACAGTGCCATCAAGCGCCACAAGTCAAAAGCTAGGCACTAGCAAGCGATCATCAAATGATGATCAGAAAATTGACAGTGGTGAGGTCGCTTACTTCAGCAAGTTACCGAGCACGCGCGCATGCACCTGCTGGCAACGGCGCAGATCGTCCTCGTCGATGCCGGCAAAGACTTCCTGACGCAGTTGAGTGGAGATCGCTTCGATCTTCTCGATCAACGGCTGCGCCTTGGGTTGCAGCGCGATCTTCTTGGCACGACGGTCTTCCGGAACGGCTACGCGCGTGACCAGTTCCTGGCTTTCCAGGCTGTCGAGCAATCGGGCCAGGGTGGGCCCTTCCACACCGACACTCTGAGCCAACTCACGCTGGGTCGGCATCTCGGTGAAACGCGCCAGGTGTAGCAACACCAGCCAGCGGGCCTGCGAAAGCCCGAGGCCGACCAGACGCCGGTCGAGCTCGGAGCGCCAGGCTCTGGACAGTTGGGCGACTTGCATGGCGAAGCGATGTTGATCGGGATAGGACATGGGCAAGCGGACTCGTACAAAGGTCAAAAACTAATTATTAGCTAGCTAGCCATAACCCGGTACGCAGGGCAAGCCCTGTTTGTGGCCGGGCATTTCAACATGCGACCACGTCACCAGGCCAATCACAGGTTTTCACAGGGACACTCGGTTGCGACCGAAGGCCTTGGCCTCGTACAGAGCCCGATCAGCCTGCTCGTACAACTGGCTCAGTTCAGCCTGGGTGCCAGTGCTCAGGCAGGCAATACCGATGGACATGGTCAACACCTCGGCACTGTCGGAACCACGATGCGGGATGGCTGCAGCCTGCAGAGACTCGCGCAACGCCTCGGCCCGGCGCAGGGCCTCCTCGGCACTGATATCGAACAGCAGCAAGGCGAACTCTTCACCGCCCAGCCGTACGCCCATATCCAGAGGGCGCCGCGCCGCCTGCTCGATCAACGCCCCTACCCGCTGCAGCGCAGCGTCGCCAGCCTGATGGCCATAGCAGTCGTTGTAGGCCTTGAAATGATCGATATCGCACAGCAATAGCGCCAACGACTGGTCATTGCGCTGCGCCTGGCGCCACAGGCGTTCGAACTGTCGGTTGAAGCTGCGTCGATTGTGCAGACCGGTCAGGCTGTCGTGGTAGGCGAGCAGTCGCATCAACCTGCTGATCAGAAAATGCTCGCGCGACTTGTACTCCAGGAGGTAGCAACCGACGGCCCCGGTGAGATTGCCGAACACGAGAAACAGCACATTGTTGATCAAACGCGGCGCAGCCAGCCCTGCGGCCAATTCCGCCAGCACATACGCGAGCATCACCACCAGAGAACAGGCCAGTGCCTCGCTCAGACGCAACCCCACCAGAAAGTACGCCGCCATGCTCACCAGTAGCAGGCCTTCGTAGGGGTAGCTGGGATCTGCACGATGGGCGATGCCGACGATCAGCGCAGCTCCCACGCCAAGCACGAGGATGCAGGCCATGCTCAGCGGCAACAGCAGATGAATATGTCGACGTTGCAGAATCAGAGCCGCGCACACCAGCAGGATGAGCAGCACCACCACGCGCACGGCGATTATCCAGTTCAGGTGCGACGCCGGTACCACGAGCACATCGAGCGCAGCCAGAGCCAGCCAGATGATCATGGCGACGCTTAGCGCGAAACGCTTGAGTTCGAAACTGTCTTCGAGCAGGTGAGCGCGATACTCACGCTCCAGGCCTCGGGAAAAACGCAACCAGCGAAACCCCAAACTCAACTGGTCGGCATAAGGGCTCGGACGAACCTCATCGAGCCAGGCGTGATAGTTAGGCACCGTTACCTCGTTCAGTGGCGACCTGCCCCACACCTTAGCTGCGTCAGCGAGATGCCGCCAGAACCTTGCCGGCCAATTGCCTGCACGTCACGGCGCCAGGCTTACATTTCGAACTCGGCCTGCAGTGCCGCGCGCACGCAATAGAGCACCGCTTCGTCGACCCGGCCGGCGAACAGCGGAGCGATTTCGCTCACTGCCGGCAGCTCGCCCTCGCCGTCGAGGAAGGTTTCCTGAATCTCGCCGAGCAATTCTTCGGGCAGATCCAGCGCCTGTTCCAGGGTCAGCTGCTGCTGGGCGATGGCCTCGGCCAGCAGGCTGTAGACGTTCTTCTCGCTGCAACCCAGTTGCCCGGCGATCTGCGTTGGGGTCATGCCGGCGCGAGCCAGGCTGACCAGTTCATGACGTAGATCAGCAACGGGAGCTGGCGCCTCGTCTGCTGTGCCGCCATTGAGCACCTCCAGGAAGGCCTGGCCGTAACGTTCGAGCTTGCGTGCACCGACACCACTGACCTCGGCCATCTCGCTCAGCGAGCCAGGCTGGCTGCGTAGCATCTCCAGCAGCGTGGCATCGGGGAAGATCACGTACGGTGGCACGCTGTGCTCCTCGGCCAACTTGCGGCGCAGGCTGCGCAGCGCTTCCCACATCTCCCGCTCGTGACCGCGCACCAGTTGGCTGGCTGCGCTACTGGAGGCCTTGGCCGCCTGCGCTGGCTTGGGCTCACGGCGCAGTTGCAGGCTGACCTCGCCACGCAACAGCGGCCTGCAACTCTCGGCCAGACGCAGGCCGCCAAAACCGTCCAAGTCGACATCGGCCAGACCACGGGCGACCAACTGGCGAAACAGCGTGCGCCACTCGACTTCGGAAAAGCCCTTGCCGACGCCGAATACCGCCAGGTGCTGATGACCGGCAGCGCGGATCTTTTCGTTGTCGCGACCGAGCAGAATGTCCACCAGATGGCCGACGCCATAGCGCTGACCACTGCGATAGACGGCCGACAGCGCCTGGCGGGCTGGCTCGGTGGCATCCCAGGTCTCGACGCCGTCGATGCAGTTGTCGCAGTGACCGCAAGGATTGGGCAATTCTTCATCGAAGTAGGCCAGCAGCGCCTGGCGGCGGCAGCGCGTCTCCTCGCACAGCGCGAGCATGGCGTCGAGCTTGTGCTGCTCGATGCGTTTATGGCGCTCGTCACCCTCGGAGTTGTTGAGCATCTGCTTGAGGAAGATCACGTCCTGCAGGCCGTAGGCCATCCAGGCATCGGCCGGCAAGCCGTCACGGCCGGCGCGCCCGGTCTCCTGGTAGTAGGCCTCCAGCGATTTGGGCAGATCCAGGTGGCAGACGAAGCGCACGTTGGGCTTGTCGATGCCCATGCCGAAGGCGATGGTGGCCACCATGATCAGGCCTTCCTCATTGAGAAAGCGCTTCTGATTGAAGGCACGCAACTCGTTGGGCAGGCCGGCGTGATAGGGCAAAGCCGGGAAGCCCTGGCTGCTGAGAAAGTCGGCAACCTCCTCGACCTTCTTGCGCGACAGGCAGTAGACGATGCCGGCATCACCCTTGCGCGCGGCCAGGAAGCCGAGCAACTGCTTGCGCGGCTGATCCTTGGGCTGGATGCGGTAGAAGATGTTCGGCCGGTCGAAACTCGACAGAAAACGCTCGGCGTTTTCCAGATGCAGGCGCTGGACGATTTCTTCGCGGGTGCGCTTGTCCGCCGTGGCGGTCAGGGCGATACGCGGCACCTCGGGGAACAGCTCAGCCAGTTGCCCGAGCTGCAGGTACTCCGGACGGAAATCGTGGCCCCATTGCGAAACGCAGTGCGCCTCGTCGATGGCGAACAGGGCGATGTCCAGCCCCTGCAGGAAACTCAGCATGCGCGGCTGAACCAGGCGTTCAGGCGCCAGGTAGAGCATCTTGATCTGCCCGCGACGGATGCGATCGGCAATCTCGCGCTGCTCATCGACGCTCAGGGTGGAGTTCAGCGCAACGGCGGCCACACCCAGTTCGTCGAGAGTGGCGACCTGATCGTCCATCAGCGCGATCAGCGGCGAAACCACCACCGCCAAACCTTCACGCATCAGTGCCGGCACCTGGAAGCACAACGACTTGCCGCCGCCGGTGGGCATCAGCACCAGGGCATCGCCGCCCGCAGCCACGCGCTCGATGATCGCGGCCTGGTTGCCGCGAAAAGCGTCGTAGCCGAAAACGTCTTTGAGAATGCGCTGGGCGTGATCGAGCATGAAGGCCTCCAAATCGAGCCGCGCATTATGCCGCAGGATGGACGACAACAGGGCGTCTGACCGTCCGAAGCCGCTGAATCGCCGCTTTCAGAGCGCCGCGCTGGCCGCTGGGGCTGCGGTGGACTAGAATCCACCCTCGTTTATCCCCTAAGCCTCAAGGTAGTCCCACGATGTCCTTCGCTGAGCAACTGTCCCGCCTGCAAGCCTTTCTCGATGCCGATGAGCTGCACGAAGAGGCGTTGGACTACGTGGCCGCCCACGGCTACCTGACCGCCCTGGCCATCTGCCCCGAGCAGGTACCCGAGCGCGAATGGATCGATGCGCTGTTCGCCGAACCGCCGCACTACCGCAGCGATGCCGAACGCGAAGAGATCGAGAGCACGCTGATTCACCTGAAAGCCCATATCGCGCGTCAACTGGCTGGTGAGGAAGAGCCGGAGCTGCCGTGTGACCTCGACCTGGGCGACGAACCTGACGACTCCGACCTGCGCGGTTGGTGCATCGGCTTCATGGAAGGCGTGTTCCTGCGCGAGTCGATCTGGTTCGAGGATGCCGAGGACGAAGTCAGTGAGCTGCTGCTGCCAATCATGGTGGGCTCCGGCCTGTTCGACGAACAACAGGAGTTCGCCGAGATCGCCCGTGATCACGACCTGGTAGACAGCATGATCGACCAGATTCCCGAGTTGCTCACCGCCCTCTTCCTGCTCTGCCAGGCTCCAGAAGAAAAGCCTGCCCTGCTCAAGCCGCGCCACTGATCACCCCGTTCGGCCATGCCCCGCGAAATCCGCGAGAGCCGTCATCGCAGCGTGCGCTATGCGTTGCTGGCGGTGGGCTGGCTGAGCGTCGCACTGGGCGTCATCGGTATCTTCCTGCCGGTGCTGCCAACCACGCCCTTCCTGCTGCTCGCTGCCGCCTGCTTCGTCAGAAGCTCGCGGCGCTTCTATTTGTGGCTGGTGATGCACCCGCGCCTTGGCCCGTGGATTCGAGACTACCTCGACGGCCAGGGTATTCCGCGCAAGGCCAAGGTCTATGCGCTGAGCCTGATGTGGGCGAGCATCGCGCTTTCCTGCTACCTCGTGCCGATGTTCTGGGCACGCGCCTTCATGCTGACCAGCGCGGTGTTGGTGAGCATCTACATCCTGCGCCAGAAGACCCTGCCCAATCCCTGAAGTGCTGGGGTAGCCCCCGTATTGCATCCGGATTACGGGGTGACAGGCGCATCATCGACAACCTTTTGACACCGCACGTCTACCCAGCGAAGCGGCCGGCAAAAAGCCGGCACCTCGCCTAGACTCTGCGCATCAAGCCTGGAGACAACGATCCCATGCGACGGCTGCGTACTCAGGGATGGCGCTGGCATCTGTCGATCCTATGGATCGGCAGCGTGCTGCTGGCTGGCCTGGCATGGGCCAACTGGGACTTCGCCCTGGTGCTGAAAAACGCGGAAAGCCGCTATGGCGAACTCGGCCCGGCACGCAAACGCATCCTCGACTGGGAAGAGCTGATCAAGACCAGCAGTGCACTGGCGGAAGCCGACAAGCTCACTGAGGTCAATCGCTTCTTCAACCGTACCGTGCGCTTCGTCGACGATATCCAGCTGTGGCGTGAGAACGACTACTGGGCCACCCCGGTAGAAACGCTGGTCAAGGGCGCCGGCGACTGCGAGGACTACTCCATCGCCAAGTACTTCACCCTGCGTCGCCTCGGCATACCCAGCGAGAAGCTGCGCATCACCTACGTCAAAGCGCTCAATTACAACCAGGCGCACATGGTGCTGACCTACTACGCCAGCCCAAGCGCCGAGCCGCTGGTACTGGACAACCTAATCAACGACATACGCCCCGCCTCGCAGCGCAAGGATCTGTTGCCGGTCTACGCCTTCAATGCCGAAGGCCTCTACCTGCCAGGCTCGAACACCCGCAAGAGCGACTCGAAGAAGCTCTCGCGCTGGCAGGACATCCTGAAAAAAATGCATGCCGAGGGCTTCGCCGTGGGCGAAGGCTAGGAGAAAACCATGTCCCTACTCAAGCAACTGTTCCTCGCCATCTGCCTGTTCCTGATCGTGGCCTTCACCGGCAGTTTCATCGCCAGTGTCGAAAGCTCGCGCGAACAGTCGATCAGTCAGCTGCGCTCGCACGCACAGGATGCCGCCACGGCATTGGGCCTGTCGCTGACCCCGCATGTGGACGACCCGGCGATGGTCGAGTTGATGGTCAGCTCGATCTTCGACAGCGGCTATTTCGCCAGCATCCGCGTGGTGAACATCGCCGACGGCACGGTGCTGGTCGAGCGCACGACCAGCATCGAGACGGAAAACGTGCCGGACTGGTTCGCCAATCTGGTCGACCTGCACCCGCAGGGCGGCGATGCGTTGATCATGCGCGGCTGGGAACAGGCGGCACGGGTCGAAGTGCTCAGCCACCCGCAGTTCGCCCTCGCCCGCCTGTGGGACAGTGCCATCGGCAGCCTGCTCTGGCTGCTGCTCTGCGGCCTGGTCAGCGCCGTGCTCGGTGGCTGGCTGCTGCGCACCCAGCTGCGCCCACTGGACAACATGGTGCAGCAGGCACAAGCCATCACCCGCCGTGAATTCCTCACCCTGCCCCGCGTGCCACGCACCCCGGAACTCAAACGCGTGGTGCTGGCGATGAACCAGATGGTCGACAAGCTCAAGACCCTGTTCGCCGAAGAGGCCGCGCGCAGCGAAAAGCTGCGTGAAGAGGCCTATCAGGACAGCCTGACCGGCCTGGCCAACCGACGGCAGTTCGACATTCGCCTGAGCAACCAACTGGTGGTCAACGAGCAGAACGCCGAGGGCTATCTACTGCTGCTGCGCGTCAACGACCTGGGTGGGCTGAACCAGCGCCTCGGCGGACAACGCACCGATGCGCTGATCGGTGCCCTGGGTGAGCTGCTCAAGCGCCTGCTGGACGCACCGGGTCGTAGCGAGTGGCTGGCCTCGCGCAGCCGCGGTGGCGAATTCACCCTGCTCGCGCCGGGCCTGAGTCGCGACGATGCGGATCGCCTTGCCGAAGAAATCAGCGAACACCTGAACAACCTGCACCAGACCGGCGCCAGCGACTGCAATCCGGTGGCCCATCTCGGCATCGCGGCGTTTCGTCCGGGAGAAGAACCTGGCAGCGTGATCGGCCGCGCCGATCAGGCGCTGGCTCAGGCGCAAAGCAACGCGACCCGGTGCTGGGAACGCCTCGACGACTTCACCGCGCAGAGCAGCCAGGGCCTGCACGACTGGCGCGGCTGGATCGACGACGCGTTGAATCAGGGCAAGTTGCAGCTGTACTTCCAACCGGTGGTCGAATGCGTTTCCGGCAAGCTCCTGCAGCGCAAGGTGCTCGCACGGCTGCTCGATCCGCAGGGCGAAGCCATCGCCGCCGGGCGTTTCCTGCCCTGGATCGAACGCCTCGGCTGGAGCGCCCGTTTCGACCTGGCGATGCTCGAACATGCCCTCAGCCACCTGAGCGATCATCCCGAACCACTGGCTTTGAGCCTGTCTGCCGCAATCCTGCGTGAACCGGCGAAACGGGCAAAGCTTCTGGCACTGCTCAAGGAGCATCCGCAGCAGGCCAGCCTGCTGACCCTGGAAGTCGACGAGCGCCACCTGCCACCACCAGCCGAGCTGGAAGCCCTGAGCCAGAGCCTGCGCGACGCCGGTTACGGTCTGGGCCTGCAACATTTCGGTGGGCGCTTCAGCCTGATCGGTAACCTCACCCACCTGGGGCTGGCCTACCTGAAGATCGACGGCACCTATATCCGCGCCATCGATCAGGAGAGCGACAAGCGGCTGTTCATCGAGGCGATTTTCCGCGCGACCAACAGCATCGATCTGCCGCTGATCGCGGAGATGGTGGAAACGCAGGGGGAACTGGAGGTGCTGACCGAACTGGGTGTACACGGTGCCATGGGCCGCCTGATAGGTGCCCCGGCACCCTGGCAGTGAACCCCAGCCGGCTGGATAGACAACAACGGTCAGGGGCGTTCTTGCTACGGTGACTCTTTGCGTATCGATTGTGCGTGGCATGCACGGCCTAAGCGCCGCGCAACACCCTACGCGCGTCGGCTACACCAGATGCTGATCATCATCGCCGAGCAGGCCGCTCAGGCCTTCGATCTCGGCACGGGCAATGGCACGCTGATCGAGTTTCTGGCGGGCAGCTTCGGGCAGGTCGGTGTAACGAATGACGCCACGCTCGACCAGTACGCTGACCACGTCCTCCAGTACACGCACCAGTTCCAGGTCGGATTGCTTCAGGCTGTCCAGGCGCGCCTTGACCTCCTCCTTGGCTGTCAGCCAGGTAAGCAGCTCCTCGCTTTCGACCGCCAGGTTTTCCGTCATTCCCTCGAAGGGCTCATGTTCGACCCGCAACAAACGCCCGGCAGCGTCGCGCTGTACGTAAACCATCGGTGCCTCCAGCAAACGCCATAAAAAAGCCCGCCACCCGAAACGGGTAGCGGGCTTACTCTAGTTGAGTGCTCGAACTAAGGAAACTCTGATAAGCATTTCCTTGTATCTGAGTAGCCGCCAGCGTAACGCTGACGGCTGTCTCTCATACCTCAGGCAACCAGTTGGTTGTTATCCAGCATGCCCTGGATGACCTCCGCAGCATTACCACCGGACAGAATGGTGTTTTCCAGGGTGATGGTCTGATCCACCGGCGCACCACTGCCTGCACTGGCGATGTTGATCACCGTACTGCCCGGCTCGCTGACGAAGTCGAAGCTGAGGTACTGGGTCAACACATCGGCGCTCCCTGGGTCAGTGACGCCCTGCAACAGTTGCGACAGATCCAGCTTGTCCTCGCCATTGCCGAAGTCCTTGACGATGTCGTGATAGTTGCCACCACGATCATCAGCGTTCCACACGAAGGTGTCGTTGCCGGCACCGCCAATGAGGATGTCGTTGCCCTTGCCGCCGATCAGGGTGTCATCGCCCTCACCACCCTCCAGACGATCATTGCCACCCAGCCCCTGGAGCGTATCGTTGCCGCCCAACCCCAGCAGCACATCACTGCCTTCGCTGCCCAGCAAGGTGTCGTTGAGCGCCTCATGGCCCATCATCACAGAGGGCGGCACTGCAACGCTGGAACCGATACCGACCACCAGCCGCGCCGTGCTGAAATCGCCATCAGGTTGGGTCAACTGGTAGGTGAAGACATCTTCCTTGCCCAGGTTGGCGTAGTCGGGATCCGGCGTGTAGGTGTAGGAACCGTCGCTGTGCAACAGCAGGCTGCCCCACTGCCCGTCGATGGTCTTCGAGGTGCTCACGGCCACGAAGCTGCCGTTATCCAGCACGCTGAGCGTCGCCCCCTCGCTGCCCTTGCTATCCACCGCACCCCATGGATGGTCGCTGTAGAAGTAGTTGTTGGCATCGGTCAGCACGTTGCCCGCCACCGCCGTGGCCGTGTCGACCAGCATCGCGGCTGCCACGGTGATCAGCGTGATGTTGTCCACCCGGACACGGAAGCTGTTGCTGTTGTTGGTGCGATCATTGACCTCGAAGTAGAGGCGATAAGTACCCTCGCCCACGCTGTTGCTGGTGACGGTAGTCGAGTTACTGGATGCATGGGTGCCGCTCTGCACCAGCGTCCAGGCACTGCCGTTCTGCTTGTACAACGTCCAGGTGAACTGGTCTCCCGAGCCGCTGCTGCTGAAGTTGCTGATGCTGCCCAGGTCGAAGGAGACCTTGGCCGTGCTGCCCTCGGCTACCTCGAAGGTCGGTGTTGCAGCCTTGGTGCTGACCCCGGCGTTACGGTCGCTGTCGACGAGCTGCAGGGCATTGCCCTGCACGCTGACGCCATTGGACGAATTGACAGCGGTGACGCCCCACTTGCTGCCCGCCACGGCCATGACATCGGCTTGCGTGATCACCGTGGTTTCATTGCCACTCACGTTGCCGTTGTCGGTGGTATCGAATATCCAGGGGTTGTAGTTGGGCCCGGATGAGGCCGGATTGCTGGTACTGGAGAAATCCGCCAGCACCTTGGTTACCGGGTCGGGCGTGACCCATTTCTGCCCGACGATGGCCTGGTTGTAGTTGTCGTAGGCATAGACCTCGCTGCTGTCGGTAATGGTCAGCTTCAGGTCGGCGGACACCGCATCGCCATCGCGATCGATCAGGGTGTAGCGGATGGTATCCGTCACATCCTCGGCGACATCGCCATTGAAGTTGTAGGTATAAGCCCCGCTGAGCAGGTTTACGCTGAACGAGCCGCCACCCGCGGTGGTGAAGGTCAGCGTATGGCTCGTGGCATCGTAGGCAGCCGACTCGCTGGTATACGTCACACCGTTATGGGTGATCGCGGCAACCGGCTGCAGACCCGGGCCATCGGCACCGAAACCATTGCTGCCTTCGCTGATCAGGCTGCCGGAGATCACCGTCCCCGTCACCGTACCCTGCAGGGTGTCGTTGAGCTGGTTGAGGTTGGAGACCAGGATGCCATCGCTGTTGGCGCCCGCCTGGCCGTCATAGGCGATGGGGTTGAGCAGGGTCTTGTCGAGGTCACTGCCCAGCCCCATGCCCAGCGCATAGGACTTGATGTCCCTGGCCGTGAGGAAGGCGATCCAGTCCGCCTCTTCGCTGGCACCGATGCCATCGCCCAGTTCCGGGTTGTACTGGGTGCCACTGTTGTTGCTGCCCGGGTTGGCGTTGGACAGGGTTGGCTGGCCATCGGAGAGGAAGTAGGAAACGTTCTGCACTCCCACGCCAGTGAGCTTGCCGGACGAGTCGTAGGCATTCATCGCCTTGATCAGCGCATCGTCATAGTTGGTCGAACCGTTGCCGGCGTTGTTGGCCAACGCGGTGAACCAGGCCTTGGCGTCACTGGCCGTCATCCAGACATTGCCCACGGCACTGGCCGTATTGGCAAAGGTGACGATGCGCACCATCACGTCACCGAGGTTGTCGTAGCTGTCGATCAGACGTTGCACGGCATCCTTGGCCAGCGCCAGCTTGCTGCTGAAACCGCTGACACCCGACGGGGCGTCGTCCATGCTGCCGGACAGATCCAGCACCACCATGAGGTTGGTGTGGATGCCTTGCGGTTCGCTGGCAGACTTGGCGATGTCATCGGGCGTGGCTGGCGAGTCGTCATCCACCGTGATCGTCAGGCTACCCGTGGCCGGAGCCGAAGGCGCAGCGGAGTCCCAGACCTTGTAGGAGAAAGCCAGGTTCAGGTCGTTCTCGTCTGCCGTACCGGCAACGCCCGGTGCCGGATGATCGAGCGGCTTGAACAGCTTGAAGCTGTATTGCCCGGTATCCGAGTTGGTCAGGCTGAGAGTGAAGACCGGATTGCCACCGGCATCGAATGCACTCAGCGTCTTGCCATCTGCACTGAGCTGATAGTTGAGCGCCGAACCGCCTGAAGACAGGCTGCCAAGACCACTGGCATCCCAGGCGAAACCACCGAAGCTGTCCACCTGATAACCGAGCGCGCCACTGGCCGTGGTGGCTTCGCCAGCCAGGTCGTTGGGACCTCCGGCCAGGCCATGGGGCAAGCCATCTTCGTCGACGCTGCCGGAGGCCTGGCCACCGACCGGGTCATTGCCGCCGAGCATGAGGGTCACGGTGGCCGTGGAAACGTCGCCATCGCCATCGGTGATCTGATAGGTGAACACCTCCGTACCGGCGCTGGCACCACTGCCGGCGCTGTAGACCAGATTACCGCTGGGATCGATGACCAGCGTACCGCCCTGACTGCCCTGGCCGATGATCTGCACCGGCGAGACGCTTGCCTTGCCATCGTTGCCAAAGCTGTCGTTGCCGGTGAGGTCGTTGACGTTGCCGACGACCTGATCGACGGCTGTGCGTGAGACCTCACCGGCAATCTCATCGTTGACCGCCATCGGTGCGTCATCTCGGAAGCCCAGCACCTTACCCAGATCAATGCTGGCCGAGGCCTGATCGCCGTCGGCATCGGTGATGGTGGCCTGCAGCCCGATCTTGTCACTGCCCAGCAGATGCAACTCATCCGGCTGGGCGGTGGGATGAACCACGGCCCTCAGTTGCGTCAGGGTCACCAGCCCTGCGGCGTCGACGCTCAGGGTGAAGACCAGTTCGTTACCGGTTTCGGTACGACCTTCGAGCACCGAACCGTTGAACACCAGCTTGACCGCTTCATCGCTCTCGGTATCGACCAGCCCGGCGTTCGGCGACTTGATGACCAACTCGTAGACCAGAGAACCAGGGCCGTCGGCACCATACTCGGCATTGAAGGCCGAGCTGAAGTTGCGGCTGACGGTGGCATCCGGCGTGCCCAGATAGGTCTCGTCCACCTGCAGCGGCATGCCCCAGGTCACGTTGGTGTTGACGTCGTTGTAGTCGTAGTCGGGGTTGTTGGTCACGTCCTCCCAGTTCTGGTTGCCGGGTGCTGCGTTGTCCTGCAGGTGCGAGCCGCCCGGGTTGAACTCGGCGCGGTCGAACAGCACGCTGGCACCGCCAGCACCTTTCAACGGCACCCCGTTCAGCAAGGCCTGCCAGTTGCCATCAGCATCCTGCCCGAAGGTCAGCTCGGCGCCATTGCTCAACGCAAGATTGGCGGCGCCATTGGGGATGATGAAGAAGCCGACCTCACTCGGATCGAGCCCATCCAGATCGAAGGTGGCTCCCGCCGCCTGCGCCTTCACATCAGCCCAGATCACCTTGCCCACGGATGGATTGCCGTCGGCATCTCGCGAGTAATAGCCGTAGCTGTTGTGATAGCCGGCGTCGCTGCCGAGGAAGGTGGCCTGCGACTCGAAGCCCGGCTGCATGGCCTGGATGGTCGGGGTGTCGTCGTTGACCGTGACCACGAGTTTGCCCTCGGCGGTATCACCGTCACCGTCGGTCACGGTGTAGCCGATCTGCAGCGTGATGTCGTTTTCGTCCTGGCCAGCCGGATGCATCAGGGGTTGATGCAACTCCAGCTGGTACTTGCCAAGCGCCGGATCGGTCAACACCACGGTCACCAGCGTGCCACGCGCGGCACTGCTGATGGTCAGCGTCTTGCTGTCGGCGTTCCAGGTGGAGGTGACGCTCTCGGTGCCCAATACGCTCGGCCCGGACAGAGAGATGCCACGCAGACCATCGGAGCCGGCGTCGAATACCAGCGTGCCGGAGACCGTGGTGTTCGTCCCCGTCACATCGCCCTCGCCACCGTTGATGCCATTGGGCAGGCCTTCATCGTCCAGCGCGTAGGCGGCATGGGTGGTGCCCGCGGAGGGGCCATCGTCCTCGAAACCGACTACCTTGCCCAGATCCAGGCTGGCGCTGTGGGAGTCGCCGTCCTTGTCATAGACGGTCACACCGAGTTTCAACACACCGTCTTTGATCGACGCCAGTTCGTCATGGTTGCTGGTATTGCCGTGGTCGATGGCCTCGTATTGCACGAGGGTCACACTGCCACTGCCGGCATTGACGCTGACCTTGAATACCGTGACGCCATTGGCCACCCCCAGCACGTTGCCGTCGGCATCCTTGTACAGGCGAATATCACCGCCTGCGGTAGCATCCAGCCCGGAGTCCACGCCGTCCTGGCTCAGATTCAACTCGAAACGAGTACGCGACGTGTCCTGGCCATCCGAACCGGCATCCACCGTGAGCTTGAACAGATCCTTGCCGTCGATGCTGGCATAGCCGAGCACATCGCCATGGCCTTGCTCATCATTCGGCGCGACATGGCCATTCTCGTTCTGGCTGGAACCGGTGGTACCCACCGATTCGTCGACGTACAGCTTGGTGCCATGCTGCAGCTCGAACCTGGTGATTTTCGGGCCGTCATCCTCGAAGCCGACCACCTTGCCCAGATCCAGGCTGGCGCTCTGCGGGTCGCCGTCCTTGTCATAGACCGTCACGTTCAGCTTCAGCACGCCATCCTTGAGCAGCGCCAGCTCGTCATGGCTGCTGGTGTCGCCATGGGCGATGGCCTTGTACTGCACAAGGGTCACGCTACCGTCAGCGGCATTGACGCTGATCTTGAACACCGTGACGCCATTGGCTTTACCCAGGATGCTGCCATCGGCTTCCTTGTACAGCAGGATGTCGCCGCCGGCCGTGGCATTCAGCCCGGAGTCCACACCATTGCCAGCAAGGCTCAGGGAGAAGCGGGTACGGCCGCTGTCCAGACCATCGGAACCACCATCGGCGATCAGCTTGAACAGATTCTCGCCGTCGATCCGGGCGTAACCCAGCACATTGCCGTGGCCCTGCTCGTCATTCGGCGCAGCCTGACCGGGTTCATTCTGGTTGGAACCAGTGGAGCCAACCGACTCATCGACGTACAGCTTGACGCTGTGGCCCAGCTCGAACTTGATGATTTTCGGGCCGTCGTCCTGGAAGGAGAAGTAGGACGAATTGCCGCCGGCAAGCTCGACCTTCGCAGTACGGGTCACCGCGTCACCATCACCATCGACACGGGTGACCTGATACTGCAGCTGCAACGAGCCCTGGTGTTTGATCAGCAGATCGACCGCCTCGTCGAAACGCTGATCGTTGTCCGGATGACGGATCGCTTCGAACAGCGTGGTCTGCAGTTGCGGCTGACCATCGACAGTGACGATGGCGATGGTGAAGACCGTATCGCCAGTGGCATCGACACCCCTGATCACCTGGCTGTTGGCCGGGTCGACGAACAGGCGGATGGCTCCGCCATCGGTAGCCGACAAGCTAGTGGCCAGCCCCTGCGGCGGCACCCCGGAGAAGCTCAGCGTGCCGCTGAGCGAAGCCTGGCCATCGGCCCCAGCTGCCCCACCGATGGTGAACAGCGAGGTCAGGCCACCGGCAAGCTGAGTGGTGACCTTGGCCAACGCGCCATTGTCGTCGTTCACGTAGCCCTGGCTCTGGTTATCGTTGGCGGCGTAACGATCCTGATTGCCACGGGTTTCGTCCAGCGCCACTTCCAGCTGAGCCAGTGCCTGAGTATTGACCCCAAGGCTCAGGGTCGGCACATCGTCCTCGATATTGATCACGAACAGGCCGCCAACACCTTCGGGGATGTTCAGCGGATCGCCGTCACCATCGGTGATAGCCAGCAGATGGGTGAAGTCGATGCCGATCTGGCCAGCGCTCGACCACAGCTCACTGTCGTTGCCATCGGCCTGCGGATGGTCGATCGGCCCTTGCAGGGTGAAGGTGAAGCTGCCATCGGCATTGATCACCAGGGTGAATACCGGATAGCCACCAACGTCCGCGGCAGCCGCAGCGGTCAGCGTGGTGCTGAGAAGATTGCCGTCGTCATCGAAGCTTTCGCTGATCGTATAGACCAGCGGCTTATCGCCGGAGGTCAGCCCCTGCTCGTTCAGTTGCGAAGCGACCGTGGCGCTATCCACCAGGCCGAAGCAGCCGGGGCCGTCGGCCCCGAAGGCCACTAACGAGGCCAGCGTGCCGGC
>Ga0206116_1000802_pt1 | contig 23618 bp, 22 predicted proteins | sample 3A1Ametagenome_FD_178000 | JGI IMG/M metagenome (GOLD analysis project Ga0206116, IMG submission 178000) | Enriched microbial communities from leaf-cutter ant dump, University of Wisconsin, Madison, United States - 3A1A | ecosystem: Environmental > Terrestrial > Nest > Insects nest > Nest dump...
TGCCACCGTGGGCACGTTGGGCGACGGCGCCAGCCGCCAGATGGCGCCCGTGCTGGTGTTCGGCGCCACGTCGCAGATGCAGCTGATGCAGGAGGAGATCTTCGGCCCCATCCTGCCCGTGGTGTCCTACGAGCGGCTGGATGACGCCATCGCCCACATCAACGCCGGGCCGCGCCCGCTGGCGCTGTACTGGTTCGGCAACAGCGAATCGGTGCGCGACGACGTGTTGCGCCGCACGGTGAGCGGCGGCGTGTCGGTGAACGACACGTTGATGCACATCGCGCACGACAACCTGCCCTTCGGCGGTGTGGGCGACAGCGGCTGGGGCGCCTACCACGGCGAGCAGGGCTTCCTGCGTTTTTGCCACCAGAAGTCGGTGCTGGTGCAGTCGCGCTGGGCCATGGGTTCACTGTTCTACCCGCCCTACGGCGCGCGGTTCGACCAGGTCATGGGGCTGCTGCGGCGCTGGCTCTAAATACAAGCCAAATCGGCCTCCAGCGCTTGTCTGGCAAGCGCAAGCAGCTATCGAATAGATAGCTTCATGCCGTTTTCAGGAGCTGCGCCATCGCCTCGCGCAACTGCCCCGTGGACACCGGCTTGTGCAGCAGCAGGGCCTGCGTGGACTGCGCGTCGCGCAGGCGCTGGGGCGAGGTGTCGCCCGTCATGATGATCGCGGGCACGGGGGTGCCCAGGTAGGCGCGCAGGGCTTGCAGCACCTGCTTGCCCGTCTCCTGGTGGCGCAGGCGGAAGTCCGTGATGATCAGGTCGGGCGTGATGTCCTCCAGGCACTCCAGCGCGTCCTTGCTGGACTCGGCGGTGATGCACTGGCAGCCCCAGCTCTGCAGCAGCGACTGCAGCCCCAGGCGCACGGTCTCGTCGTCGTCGATGGCCAGCACCTTCAGGCCCGCCAGGCTGCGCGTTTCCGCGTCGGGCGCGGCCAGGCCGTCGTCCAGCGCGCCGTGCCAGCGGTCCAGCCACAGCCGGAACACCGAGCCCCGGCCCGGGTGCGACAGCACCTCCACCGAGGTCTTCATCTCGCGCGCCAGCCGCTGCACGATGGCGAGGCCCAGGCCCAGGCCCTTGCGCCGGTCGCGCTCCGGATTGCCGAGCTGGTGGAACTCCCGGAAGATGTCGTCCCACTGGTGCTGCGGTATGCCCGGCCCGGTGTCCCACACTTCCAGCGCCAGCCGCTTGCCGCGCGTGCGGCAGGCGATGAGCACGCCGCCCCGCGTGGTGTAGCGCAGGGCGTTGGAGATGAAGTTGTGCATCACCAGTCCCACCAGCGAGCGGTCGGCATGCGCGGCCGCCGAAGTCTCGCGCGTGCGGTACACCAGCCCGGCCGCGTCGGCCTGCACGCCGAACTCCTGCTCCAGCGCGGTCAGCAGCGGCTGCACGGCGAATGGCGCGGGCCGCACCTTGACGACGCCGGCCTCCAGCCGCGAGTAGTCGAGCAGGGTGGTGAGCATTTCCGCCGCCGCGCTGGAGGCCGCGTGGGCATGGCCCAGCACCGTGCGCTGGTGGTCGTTGAGCGGGCTGCGCTGCAGCGATTCCAGGAACAGGCCCATGGCGTGCAGCGGCTGGCGCAGGTCGTGGCTGGCGGCGGCCAGGAAGCGCGACTTGTCGCGGTCGGCCCGCTCGGCGGCCTCCTGCGCGGCCAGGGCGCGCTGGGATTCGGCGCGCAGCTCGCTCACCAGTCGGTCGTTCTCCAGCTTGAGCGCGATGCTGCGCCGCGTGGCGCGGTCGGCGGTGCGCGCCTGCAGGCAGGTGAGGGCGTAGTACACGCTGGTGAGAAAGAGCGCCGGCCATATCACCGGCCCGCCCCCCAGCGCCACGGCGATCATCACGCCGCCCATGGCGCAGGTGAGGTAGGTGACGTAGGCGCGGTACAGCGGCGCCCCCAGTCCCAGCGCGCCGGAGGACACGGTGCTGATGATGCCGATGGCGTAGATCACGCTGTCGGACGTGCCCCAGTACAGCACCACGTAGCCCAGGCTGCCCCAGCTCAGCCCCATGGCCGCCATGCAGGCCAGCAGCTTGCGCGCCGCCTGGGGAGCAGGGTCGGTGAACGGCGCGATGCGGCGCAGCGCGAGGTACACGCCCAGGACGACCAGCGTGTGCGCCACCAGCCACAGGGTGGTGGCCTGGGCGTCGGCCACGCGCGCCATCACCCACAGCGTGCCCAGGGCGGTGGCCAGCGAGGCCAGCAGCGTCATCGGGAAGTTCTGCCGCAGCAGGGCCACCTGCTCGCGCAGCACCTCGTCGCGCTCCCAGGCCGGCCAGGGCCAGCGCCGTTCAGGGGCCGTCATGGAGCTGCGGGGCGGTGGACAGTCCCAGGCGCTGCGCCGCCAGCAGCGCGGCGCTGCGGCTGTTGACGCCCAGCTGCGCGAAGATGGCCGCCACGTGCACGCGCACGGTGTTTTCGCTCAAGGACAGGTCGCGGGCGATGACCTTGTTGGGCTTGCCCGTGCACAGCAGCGCCAGCACGTCGAGCTGCCGCGCGGTCAGCGCGGGCGCATCCGGCCCGCGCGGCGCGGTATTGCCGCTGCCCATGTGCATGGGAAAGCAGGGCTGGCCCGCCAGCACGCAGCCGATGGCATGCAGGATGTCCTCGGCACTCGCGGACTTGAAGAGAAAGCCATCCGCACCCCGGGCGCGCGCCTCGTACACCGCGTCGGGCGCCACGCTGGCCGACACGAGCACGATGCGGGCCTGGGGGCAGGCCTGGCGCAGAGGGCGCAGGCCGTCCAGCCCGTTCATGCCGGGCAGCTGGATGTCGAGCAGCACCAGGTCGGTATCAAAGGCCTGCAGCGCGCAGGCATCGGCGATGGAGCCGGCCTCGGCGATCGCGCCCACGCTGGGGTGGTCCTGCACGATCAGGCGCAGCCCGGTGCGGAACAGGGTGTGGTCGTCCACGAGCAGAAGGCGGGCAGTCATGGCGTCGAGTATTGCGCACAAGCGGCTGTTGCGGACTAGTCCATTTGTGCGATGGACGCACGGTAGATCGATTTCTAGACTTTCCGTCAAGCATTGAAAAGCACGCCGTGCACTTCGATGCGCCGCCTTCGTTTCAACATTCGACGTTCAAAGGTACGCCCATGACATCCCATGCCCACAACACCCTTGGCTCCGCCGCTTCCGGCACAGGTCTGGGCGGCAATACGCTGGCCCAGATCGTCGAAGAGAACTGCCCGGGCATGCTGGCCTCGGCCGGCGTGGTGATCGAGCACCTGGATGCCCAGGCGGGCACCTGGCAGTTCTCCACGGACGAAGGGCGGACCTGGCGCGCCATCCGCACCGACCTGGTCAACCGCCCCGGCAACATGGGCCTGGCGCTGGACCGCGATGCGCGGCTGCGGGTGCTGCCGTTCAGCGGCCACCGCGTGAATGGCGTGCGGGTGGCCTTCCACACCGTGCAGCGCAGCCATGGCCAGGGCAACGGCAGCTACCGCGCCTATGCGGATGAGGACCGCGAGGACGGCTCGCCCACCGTCACGCTGGTGCTGGGCCTGGGCGCCATCAACGGTACGCCGCCCGCCGTGCACGTGCCACGCCCGCGCAACAAGCGCGCGCTGGTGCAGCGCGCGGCCGCTGCGAGCGGCGCGCTGGCGGGCCCCATGGCGCTGGCCTGACTACCCGGATGACGGGGCAGTGCACCTGCCCGCACAGGAAGAAAAAACCGTTTGCGGCGACAATGCTGGGTTTTCGTTTTTTCATTTCCGTTTTCGTTCGGTTTTTCCATGTCCAGTATCCAGGTTCGTCCCGCCACGCTTCGCGATGCCAAAGCCATCGCCCAGATCCATACCGTCTCCGCCCAAGAGGCCTACAAGGGACTGGTGCCAGACGAGCAGTTGAAGTCCATGTCGTCGGTCGAAAAGCGCCAGGCCTATTGGCGCGAGGCCATTGAATATTGCGAACCCCAGGTCCAGGTGGCCGTCGACGGCGAGAAGATCGTCGGCTTCGTCGGCTACGACCGTTCGCGCGATGAAAAATCCCGCCCCACCACCGGCGAAATCTGGGCCATCTACGCCGCCCCCACCCACTGGAACCAGGGCGTGGGCCTGGCCCTGTGGGATGCCGCCCGCGACGGCCTGCAGGAAGAAGGCTGCACCAACGTCACGGCCTGGGTGCCGCTGCGCAACGAGCGCGCCCTGCGTTTCCATGAAATGGCGGGCTTCAAGCGCGAGCTGTCCACCGCCAAGACGGCCGTGATCGGCGGCGTAAAGATCGAGGAAGTGCGCCTCAAGCGCCCCATCAACGCATGATCGAATGGAGCAGCCGCCAGGGCCAGCCCCAGCAAGCCCGGTGGCGCTCCGAAAGCGGTGCGCCGGCGCCGCGCCGCATCGTCACCGCTGACGACACCCTGGCCGCCGATGCCGCCTACCGCATGGCGGCCGAAGGCACGGGCCTGCTGTGGCAGGGCGATTTCCAGAACGCGCGCCACCTGCTGCAAGCGCTGATGCGCCGCGCTGACAGAAAGCCCCGCAAGCCCAAGGCCCCGGCCGCCACGCCCGTCGAGGCGTTCCACCTGCACCGCCAGGCGCAGGCCCAGCGCGCTCGCACGCTCGCCGCCATCCTGATCCCTCTGCAGGGCGACTATGGCATCGCGCTGCGCCGCGCGCCCGACTGGCGCCAGGCCTGCACCGAGGCCTGGGGCCCCGCCACGGGTAAGCCTTGCGTGGCCACGCTGCGTGAGCTGCTGGGCCTGGTGGGCGCGCACGAGTGGCGCAAGAAGGGCGTGGAAGTGCCCGCGCTGGGCGCACCGCCCAACAACCGCATCCACCCGCACTACGGCGTGTTCTCGCCGGTGCGCGGTGAGTACGTGGATCTGGTCGCCAGCGTGCCGCTGCCCGCCAAGGCGCTGGCCTTCGACATCGGCGTGGGCACGGGCGTGCTCTCCGCCATGCTGGCGCGCCGTGGCGTGCAGCGCGTGGTCGCTACCGACCAGGACCCGCGTGCGCTGGAGTGCGCGCGCGACAACCTGCAGCGCCTGGGCGTGCTGCCGCGCGTGGAGCTGCTGCAGGCCGACCTGTTCCCGCCCGGCCGCGCGCCGCTGGTGGTGTGCAACCCGCCCTGGGTGCCCGCGCGCGCCAGCTCGCCCATCGAGCGCGCGGTGTACGACGAGGGCAGTCGCATGCTGCGGGGCTTCCTGGCCGGGCTGGCCGATCACCTGGAACCGGGCGGGGAGGGCTGGCTGATCCTGTCGGACCTGGCCGAGCACCTGGGCCTGCGCCCGCGCGAGCAGCTGCTGGGCTGGATTGCCGAGGCGGGGTTGGTGGTGCGGGGGCGGCACGACGTGAAGCCGCGCCATGCCAAGGCGGCGGACGCGAGCGATGCTTTGCATGCGGCGCGGGCGGCGGAGGTCACGTCGCTGTGGCGGCTGGCTGCTGCTTGACGGACTTGGCCTGGTGTCAGGTCAGCGCCGCAGGCTGGGTGTTGTCGAACCTTTTCTTCTGCGCTGCGGTCGCGAGGGGCAGCAGTTGCTCGAACCGCTCGCGTAGGCTGGCGGCGCGCTCGGCGCCCGCGGCCAGGGCCACTTCGTCGAACATGGCCTCGCCCACGTCCAGCATGCTCTCGCTGTCCTTGGCGGCGCGCAGCGCCTCGCGGAACTGCTGGGCCAGCACCGGGTCGCGGCGGGCGAACAGGCGCTCGCAGGTGTCGAACAGGTACATGCGCGCGCCGGCGAGCGAGCGCAGCGATTCGCCCGGGTCGGCCCGCTCGGCGGGCGGCTGCGGGCTGGGCGCGGCGGGCAGCTCGGCGGGGCCGGCCAGGTAGCCCTGGCGCATCAGGTTGTCCACGATCTGCGCGCCGATGCCGTTGTACATGGCCTGCAGGTCGGACAGCGGCTTGCCGTCGGCCAGCAGCAGCAGCGAGCGCTCGCGCAGGCTCAGGGTGCGAACGCCGGGCGAGAGTTCCAGGCGAGCTTTTTCGGTCTTCTGCAGCAGCATGGGAGTCTTCTCCGGTCACGGATGGATGGCCGCGATTGCAGCAAGCCGCCATGACGCCGTGATGACCCGCTGCCGCACAATGGCGGGTTGCCCGAAGTGCAGGGGTAAATTGCTCTTTGTTTGATAGCTGCTTGCGCTTGCTGTATAAGCGCTGGAGCCTGTTTTGATATGAATCTTTGGCGAAACCCGGTGCCGCGATGACCTTGTTGCTCGCCCCCATGGAGGGGCTTCTGGACTTCGTGCTGCGCGACGTGCTGACCCGTGTGGGCGGGGTGGACCGCTGCGTCTCGGAATTCATCCGCATCACCGGCACCCTGCTGCCCGACAAGGTGTTCCTGCGCTACCTGCCCGAGCTGCGCAACGGCAGCCGCACGTTGGCGGGTGTGCCGGTGCGCGCGCAGCTGCTCGGCTCCGACCCGGTGAGCATGGCTGAGAACGCCGCGCGTCTGGCCGCGCTCGGGCCCGAGGGCATCGACCTCAATTTCGGCTGCCCGGCCAAGGTGGTCAACCGCCACGGCGGCGGGGCCGCGCTGCTGCAGGAGCCCGAGCGCATCGCCGCCGTAGTGGCGGCCGTGCGCCGCGCGGTGCCGGCGCACCTGCCCGTGTCCGCCAAGATGCGCCTGGGCTTCAACGACACGGGCCTGATGCGCGAGTGCGCACAGGCCATGGAGGCGGGCGGCGCCGCCGAGCTGGTGGTGCATGCGCGCACCAAGGCCGACGGCTACCGCCCGCCGGCGTATTGGGAGCACATTCCCGCCATTCGCGCCGCCGTGGCCGTCCCCGTGGTCGCCAACGGCGAGATCTGGACCGTGGCCGACGCCCGGCGCTGCCGCGAAGTCTCGGGCTGCGATGCGCTGATGCTGGGCCGCGGCATGGTGGCCGACCCCGGCCTGGCCCGCGCCATCCGCGCGGCCGATGCCGGGCGGCCCGACGCCGACACCGTGGCCTGGGCCGACCTGCTGCCGCACGTTGCGGCGTTCTGGCAACTGGTGTGCGACGACCTGGAGCCGCGCCAGCGTGCGGGGCGCCTCAAGCAATGGCTCAACCTGCTGCGCCGGCGCTTCCCGGAGGCCGAGGCAGCCTACCAGCACGTGCGCACGATGACGGACCAGCGCGCCATCACGGCCTGGGTGGCGGGGCTGAATCCATAGCTCCGCTATAGCAGGTGGTCGGGCGCCAGGGGCCCCAGCAGCTGCAGCATCAGGCGCAGCGGTGCGCTGGCGTCGGGCTCGGTGGTGGCGTCGGGCAGGCCGCTGTCCTGCGGCGCGCGCCACACCAGGCGGCCGTCGCCGTTGAGCTCCACATGCCAGGCGGCCTCGCGCAAGGCGCTCTCGATCTGCACGGTGGCGCGACGCGACAGCTCGCCGCTGCGGATCAGCAGCGCGATCTCGGTATTCTGGCGCTGCGAGCGGATGTCCAGGTTCATCGAGCCGACCGCCAGCAGGCGGCCATCCATGATGAGCAGCTTGGAGTGCAGCATGGCGCGCGAGCTTCCGGTCGATCCGCCCCGCGCGCCGCCACTGCTGCCCGTTGATCCCAGGGCGCCGCCCAGGCGGCCCGGGAGTTCGCTGCGCATCTCGTACAGCTCGACGCCCATGGCCAGCAGGTCAGGGCGGTGGCGTGCGTAGCCCGCATGGGCGATGGGCGCGTCGTTGGAGGCCAGCGAGTTGGTGAGCACCCGCACCCGCACGCCACGCGCGCGTGCGGCGGCGAAGGCCTGCTTCATGTCGGGCCCGGGCACGAAATAGGGCGAGATGATGAGCAGGTCGCGCCGCGCCTGGCCCATGAGCTGCAGCAGGCCGTCCACCACGGTGTCGGTCTGGGCGTCGTGGGTCTCGGCGTCGGCAGCACTGGCGGGCGCAGCCGGCGCGGGAGCGGGAGGGGCCGCAGTACGTGTGCCGAGCGCTGCCGTGGTCGCCAGGGGGGATGCCTTGGCGGGCGCCCGCTCGGGCAGTGCGGGCGCCTGGGATGCGCCGTCGGGCGGAATCTTGGCCGGCTTGTCCGCCAGCACTGCGGCGGGCGCCCAGATGAAGCGGGCCTGCGCGAGGTCCATGGGCTGCTGGTCCCAGATGCGCGCGCGTTGGGTGGCAGCAGGCTGGCTGTCGGGCGGTGCCGGGGTGGCGCCCCGGCCCGCGACCCGGTCGCGCTGCGCAGCGTCGGCGGCCCGTATGCTTTCGCGCAGGGCATCGAGCTCCTCGCGCGTGATGAGCGACTGCACGGGGTAGGCGCGCTCGTTGTTCCAGTAGCTGTCGAAGCTGCGGGACAACTCCTGCACGATGGGGCCGGCCGCCAGCACGTCCAGGTCCACGAAATTGCCCGAATCGGCATGGCCGAAATAGGCGTCCCCCAGGTTGCGCCCGCCCGTCACGCCCATGGCGTTGTCGGCGATGAAGAGCTTGTTGTGCATGCGCTGCTGCGCGCGCGAGAAGTCCGCCAGCGCGCTGAACATGCGCCCCACGGGCGAGCCGCGCGCGCCCGTGAGGGGGTTGAACATGCGCATCTCGATGTTGGGCACGAAGGCCAGCCGCATCACCTGCGCATCGCGGCCAGTGCTGTGGAAGTCGTCGAGCAGCACGCGCACGCGCACACCGCGCCGTGCCGCGGCCACCACACTGAGCAAAAGGCGCTCGGTGCTCGCGTCGGCGTGGATGGCGTAGTACTGCACGTCCAGGGTTTTCTGCGCGGCATCCACCAGGGCCAGACGGCTGCCGTAGGCGGCCTGGGGGCCGTTGAGCAGCAGGAAGCCGGAGGGGTGCTTGCCGCCCGCAGCCGCCCGGCGTTCGTCCACGAGTTGGCCGAGGGGCGTGCCGGCGGGGGAGGCCAGTGCGGTGGATACGGGGCGGTCCACGTCCTTGGGCAGGCCCGCGCAGCCCGTGATGGCCGCCGCCGCGACCATGGCCAGAACGGCCAGCCAGCCGTAGCGGGCCGTGGAGAGCAGGAAGGCAGGTGCAGGGGGAGGTTGCAGCATGGCACGATTGTGACCATGCAACAACCTTTGCGTCTGTCAGACGCGGAGCCAAAGCAAGGCTGGCTTAGAAGCCATCCCGCCCCTGGACCCGCGCAATGACGCGCAAGTCTGGTCCGACCATTTCCGCCGATTTGAAATCCAGTGCCACACCATCCGCCAATGTGCTGAGCGGACCCAGGTTCACCATGCCCAGACCGGCGCCCAGCAGGCGCGGAGCCTGGTACACCAGCAACTCGTCCACCAGGCCTTCGCGGACGAGGGAGCCGTTGAGCTTGTGCCCGGCTTCCACATGCAACTCATTGATCCCCCGCTGGCCCAGATCCCGGAGCATCGCGGGCAGATCCACCTTGCCCTGGGCATTGGGCAGGTGGATGACCGTGGCGCCGCGCTCCTTCAGCGCCGCTTCTTTTTCAGGATCATTTTGGCCTGCAGCGTAGATGTAGCAAGCGCGGCCAGCTATCAAAAGGTTAGCGTCCAGCGGTGTCTGCAACTGGCTGTCCACCACCACCACATGGGGCTGGCGGGGCGTGGGCACTTCGCGCACGTCGAGCCGGGGGTTGTCATCCAGCACGGTCCCGATGCCGGTCAGCACGGCGCAGGCCCTGGCCCGCCACGCGTGGCCATCCGCGCGCGCAGTGCGGGACGTGATCCACTGGCTGGCGCCGTTGGTCAGGGCCGTGGTCCCGTCCAGGGAAGCTGCCACCTTGAGTCGAACCCACGGCGTGCCTCGGATCATGCGGCTGAAGAAGCCGATGTTGAGTTCGCGGGATTCTTCTGCACCGGGGCCAACGACGACTTCGATGCCTGCCGTCCGCAGCCGCTCGAATCCGTGGCCTGCGACGAGGGGATTGGGGTCGGCGATGGACGCCACCACCTTGGCAATCCCGGCCTCGATCAGTGCATCGCAGCAGGGGCCGGTGCGGCCGTGGTGGGAGCAGGGCTCTAGCGTCACGTAGGCCGTGGCGCCGCGTACGTCGTGCTCATGCGCCGCCGCATTGCGCAAGGCCATGATCTCGGCATGAGGTCCTCCGGCCTGCTGTGTGAAGCCCTCGCCCAGCAAGCGGCCCTCAGGCGTTGTGAGGATGCAACCCACGCGGGGGTTGGGGCTGGAAAGAAAAAGCGCCTGGGCGGCGAGCCCAAGCGCTTGGGTGGTTAAGGGAGATGATTCCGTCATGGCGCCATGATGGTAGGGCTCTAGGCCAATTATTTCCCCCAGCAGTCAGGATCGTAGCCCGATTGGCCAGCTGTCTTGCCATTGGCCCCGCGCACGCCAGTGTTGCTGAGCGTGTAAGTACCGCACTTGTCGCCGGTCTGAGCGCCTTTGGGGGTTGCCGTCAGCGTATAGGCCGCATTTGTGTTGCCTGCGGCAAGGGCAATCGTGTAGCGCTTGGTGCTATCTCCAGACCAACTGAGTGCGGTAGGCAATGCTGCCGTGGGATAGGTTCCCGTGGCTGTAGCAGCCCGCTCCAGCCATTGCTGAGCCTGCAGCAATCCAGCCCGAGCATCCGCACGGTGTCCGCGCCGAACGTACTCGGTGTAACTGGGGTAGGCAATGGCGGAAAGAATGCCCACGATGGCCACAGTAATCATCAGTTCGATGAGCGTGAACCCTCTTGCATTGCGTGGCATATGGTTGTGCATAGTTCCTCTTTTCCCGATCGGCATCTTTTTACTTCAGTTGCCGCCAATTGGGGCGCAGCAGCAGTTCGGGCAGCTTGGCGAGTTTGTCTTCCTTGCCGTCGTTCCCTTTTCGAATCTGTTGGCTCTTCGTGGCAAACCGCAGTTCCTTGCTTGACGCAGTGCTGCGCGCAGCTGGACTGCCTGAACTTGAGCCGCCTATATTGTCTGCTGCAGTATATGCGCCATCACCGTTCACATCCATAATGGGTGGTGTAGCTGCTGTACCCGAAGCGATATTAATGAGCGTGCGAAATGGCTTAGCTGCTTGAGGCTGGGGTGCGCACACTTCCTCGCCACTGGCTGTGGCACTGCCGGATGCGGGCTTCTCGCTAATAATTTCGAGAATGTTACTACCGTCATAAAAATCGAAACTCGTGGTTACCCGCTCGCCCGCTACGGGCAAATCCATATACCAGCCTTTTTTAACAGTGCAACTGGTAGCGTCATCTGCGCAGGTGTAGGTTACTTCCTGAGTATCGAGCTTCCAAAAAGAGCGGCCAGCGCTATTGCCAGTGCCTGCAGTACCCGTGCCCGTACCCCCATCCACGGATTGGGACACCAGATCACTGCGGCCACCGACGGTTGCAGGGGTTGGTTCAGAAGTCTTCACCTTTACTTTACCCTTATTGGTGCCTGTGGCTTCAATTTGATAGCGAGTATTGTCCAGAACGGAATATACAGTTTGCGTAGAAGTATCGCTGCGGTCGGCCTCCGTTAGATTTTGGCCTGTGCCAAAAGCAACCATCAATCCCCCGACTTCCCGGTTGGGACGGAGAGAGGGGGGGGCTGTGATGGGTTGGCGGCTGGAACTGCCAGAAGCTGTGTAGGTTGCGGTGAACAGGGGGGATCCGTTGAAGGAAACGCCCCAGTGGTCGGCATCTGCGACGCCATCAGTACTGACATCGCCAGAGGCATTGGAAATATCAAACTTCCACATGTTTCCGCACAGGTCACCTGCATAGACAAAATCAGGTATGCCGTCGCTATTCACATCAAGGAACTGTGGGGTTGAAAGGCCGTTGCCTTTGGCAGCCCCCGCTGGGCATGCGTCAGCCCTGGTTGAGATGGTTTTCAACTCTTTAGAGCCATCTAGGTACTGAATCAGGAGTGCAGGTCGCTCATTGGCGCTGTTATAGCCATTACCCATGATGAGGGCCCAGCGGTTATCATTGGTGCGCGTGATCTGCATTGTCCGCTGTTGATTGCTCTCAGCCACCACGGGGCTACCGAAGATATGACCAATGTCCGCATTTGCATTCGGATCCGCAGGAATACCAGGGGGCGCAGCGTCCTTGGCAGGAGCAGCCGTCTTGTCCATCACCACGAGGTTCGCTGCATTCGTTTCTACGAAATCATTGGCTACCCCTGTCTTGCCATTAGCTGACCCAGGCTTGGTAATGTCTAATACAAAATATCCTCTGCCACCCGCGCCCAGTGTACCGACGAGGTAGGTACGCCAGTCAGGGCTTTCGGATGTGCCAATATTGATATCACCCGACATTGGTGAACCATCCACATAATATTGATGGCTATACGCAGGGTCTGTGAATTTGGCAAGGTTTTGTACCACTCCATGGGGTACATAGGCAATTTTTTCCGTACCGTCATAGGCAGAAAAACCGTGAAGCATGCCGTCATTGCCTCCTACGTAGAGCATGGGATGACGTGCACGATAGCTGCTAGCGAAGGTCTTGTAACTGGCCATGGTATAGCCACTGGCTGGAGGGCCTACATACCAGATGGCCGAGTTGACAATATCACCTTGGCGATTCTTTCTATTTCGGAAAGTACCGCCAGCCTGGCTGGCTTCTTTGCTGCGATCTCCACGAATGAATTTGAGCCGATCTTCACCTTTACTGTCGCCTGCAATAGAGGCTGCAATGGCCGCGGTAGTGCCGGTACCTACTGTACCTTTATTGAGCCACATCCGCGATGATGCTCCTGTCGTTGAGTTGGTCAGATTGGCCCATTTGAAGGAGATTCCCTTCTGGGCAGTGGTTTTAAGAATATCGTATGAAAGGATCAGGCGATTATCAAGATTGGTGATTTCATCCAGCTTGTCTGCAGTAGTTTTATTCTTGCCGGTACTCGTATTTGTACCCCAAGCGGTGTTAGGGGTAGCAGCGCCTGCGGTAGAAATCGTGTCAGACGTTACATAGCCATACCAGCGGTTATCATTAGAGTTTGGATCATCCGCTGCGATGTAACTGGTCTGATAAGACTCGGTGCCTACGCGGCTGACCGAGCCCGATGCTGAGGTAAAGCCGCTGATGGGAGCGGTAGTGTCGACGACGATATCATCAAAAATATCGGCAAACACGCTAGTTAAATCTCCGCCGGAGACTGGGTAGAACTTCCCTCTGCTGTTGATGGCCATATGCCACATTTCCTGAGGGCGAAAATCATCATAATCGCTGTCAGCGTTGGATGAGGTTACATCATCCCACTTTGTCTTGCCTGCTGCGAGATCGGTAAATCCAGCACCGTACATGCCAAATACTCCGCCAGCCCACTGAGGGGATGTGGAAGAGTTTTCACAAGTCGTCTTATTTGTTCCGGTATAGTTGGAGCAAGCTTTGCCATTGTATGTAGATGATGACCCTCCCCCAATCTTGCCTAAGGTGCCAGCAGTCGATCCATAACCGATGGTGTATTGTGTCAAATGCTGCCATTCGGCTGAGTCGTTTTTCGGATTCCAATATTCTGCAAAGGTAATGGAGTTGCTTCCACTAGTAAACGTTTCAGTGTCCTTTTTTCTTATCTTTGGAATAACTTCGTTGGCAATGCTGGGTTGTAGATCCGTAGACCAGAAGTAGAATGCAACATCTGCTAGAGTTGGGTAGGCATAATATGTATGCGTATATTTTGGCTTGCTCTTTGTGCCAATGTTGCCGCTGCTGATATTAACTACCCTAGTGCCATAATTATCGCGATAGATTTTGGTCTGGTCTTGGGTTGCATCGGAAGGGGCCGTGACGGAATAGGCCTTAACTCCGTAAGGGGACGCAGGGTGTGTGCTGCTGGCTGGAGCTGGCGTAGGTAACGCAGCAATGGCTTTGCCATCGTAATTGCTTACGGCAACATTGTTTGTTGGATCGCTTGGAGGATTATTATCGGTGCTATCTTTGGTGCCTAGCTTCATGTCGCTCTCGAAGGATGTGCCCGTCAGCCCAGCATCGCTGAATTTGAAATTCCAGCCACCATCCGTCAAAAAGATGTGATACGCTCGGCGGCAAGCCAAAGGCGCGTCATCTGCGGTACCGGGCGTAGCGTTCCATGGACTGCTTGCACCGGTGGTTTGAAGGTATTTACCTGCATTCCACGCTAATACGGGTGACGGAGTGCTCCCCGTTGCTGTCAGCGCATTAACCCAAGTCCCAAAATTGGTTCGATGGGTTCCGGTGAACTTGGCCATGGCATTCTTGTTGCCACAACTTCCACTGTTTGACGGGATGCCATTGCATGCAAACGATTGCCAGGCAAGGCGAAATTGTCCATCGTATTTAGCGCTATCAATCAAAAGCGTTTTCAATCCATTCTTGACGTAGGTAATGCGGTCAGTTGCTGTTCCGCAATTTTTCGCTGATGTTGCTGCACCATCGACATCACAATAAGCCATACTTCCTGATGTGTCCACGGAAAGAATCACATTGGGGATGGGTGCTTTATATGCGGTGCCTGCGGGATATTGCACTAAATCGGCGGGCGCTGCCCATGTGGTGGCAGGGGAGCCAATAGCAGAGATTAGAATGGCAAGGGCGGTACGCCGGGGGTGAAAATTAGATCGCATAGCAGGACTCCAGATATAGGCATTAAGCAAAAGGCCTGATAAATTAAATGGTGTTTTATTCGGCGACTTGAAGAGATAGGGTAGATTGCAGTACCACTTCACTGGATGGCTTGTTGCCACGGGCCAAGGCGGTAATGCGATAAACCCACAGTTTTTTTCGAGCTGGGGCAAATCGTTCAACATTGGAGCCAGGAGGCATGTTGGCCAGTAACGACACATTGGGGTCAACGTAGGGCAGCATTTCTACCCAATACCATGCACCTTTGCCAGCAGTCTTGTCGGCTAAAATAGGATTTGCCGTTGCCTCAGCACTGGCACCAGTAAATTGGCCGTAACGTGCGCCTATGTCATCAGCAATCATGGAACTCAGGGTAGTGCTGTCATTCCAGAAATCCTGCGGGTCGGCGCGTTTTTGACAAATACCTTTAAAGCATTTGGTTGTGGGCTGTTCTGTATAGACAGTGGACAGCATGTTTTCGAGGTCTTTGGTTTCGATGTCGAAATACACTTTTGCTCCGGCCGTCGCAGCCGTTGAGCCACTGGCGGCTTGTGGTGGTGGCCTGCACACATCATTGTTTCCAGCCACAGGAATGCATGCGCTTCCATCAGGCTGCATGCCTCGGATGTCCAGTTCTGCATCTTGCAGCATGGCTTGAGCAGCCTCGAAGGTGCGCCGGTAGTCTGCATCGTTACCAACGAGAATCTCATTAAATAGCGCGCTGCGAGCGGCCCACAGCGCTAGCAGCATCGACAGTAGGACGAAGACAATAACGACGTACAAGGCCACGCCGTTCTGGCGTTGGCGTCGTCTGACGTACATGGCAGGGAGTGTGATTGTGGCTTGCATAGTGCGTTGCGCTTGCAGATGAAATCAGAGCGGGGGCTTAAACCTGCCCTTGGCTCCGGATTTGATACACGTTGCGGAAGACCATCTTGAGTCGGTCGCCGTAGGACGCTTCATCGTCTCCGCTGCAATTCTTATATTTGGCGCCGGCTGTGGGGGTGTGTTCAGTGCCGGTGAGTTCCAGGCATACCTCGATGGCATAGATGTTGGTCCAAACGCCGGAGTAATCCGAGGGGTGGTACTGAAGGGTGGTAGTGCCGGCGGCCTGCCCGATGTACTTCACTTGAAGGTCGGTCACGTTGCCGATGATGGCTTGCCCGGGGTCCCCGCTTGCGCCAATACATACCAGTTCGTTTTTGTCGTTGCGCTGAAACTTGCTGGAAAGCACGGGGGTGGTCGCTACGCTGCCCGACGCTCCCAGCGCAGGGTTCTGCCCTAGGCAGTCGCGCAAAAGAGAAGAGGTGACGGGAGCTGCGGCTGGGGTGACCGTTTCGGTGTAGTTCTGGTAGCCAACTGTAAAACTGAGCGTGGGATCGGTTTCACCCTTTAGGGTGCTCGTCGCGCGGTCAAAGGGTGGGCGCTCTCCAGCGGGGTCGGGTGCGTCAAAGGCGACGGGACTCATTGCGTAGTCGGCGCCACCCGTGGGAATGATGCTGGGTGTGAGGCTCAGCTCCATGCTGCCAGCCTGGCGAATCTGTTGACCGATGACCCGGAAAGCATAGGAGGCTTGCTGTTGCATGGTCGCGGCCTCGGAGACCGTGCTCGAGACACCCCGAGAAACCATCAACGAGCCCATGGCTACCGCGATGACGAGCAGCCCGATGGCGATGCCGACCATAAGTTCGATCAGCGTGACGCCCCGCTGGCGGCTGTCGGGGATTGTCAAAGGGGAAGGATGTTGTGGCATGGCTCGCGCTCAGTTGGGGCAATACAGGGCACCACCGCCAACACCCCAGGGAGTGCAGCGCTGGGTAGGCTGGATGTATTGCAGGTGGCAAGTGCGTTCGATGGTGTCGGCAGGAGTAATGGAGTTGAGGTCTGCGCAAGATACCGGGGCATCACCATCCGAATTGGTACCAGAGACGACCAGAGGTGCGTTAATAGCGGTCTTGTCGCCGGCCGAAAAATCTTGGCCGCTCTGGTTGTAGCGGTTCTCGCTCCAGCCGATCAATACGCCCAGCTGGCGCGAGCCGCCTTTGGGGATGAATACGATGGCTTTGCCCTGTGGCAGGGCGGTGGTAACGTTGCTACGCCACTGTTTGATGTCGTAGGTCGCCAAGGCATCTGGGGCGCATGCGGTGCTTTCGCAGTTGCTGCTCGAGGTCGGTTCGTCGGTATATGCCGCGAGATTGCCGAGGGAGTCAGGGTTGTTTTGCAGGCGCTCGGCAAGGTCTTCGATAAGCCTGATCGCCTGGGCACGCCGCACGCCTGCCTGGGTATCGGTAAGAGTGCGCATCTGTACGCCAAGAATGCCCAGAATGCCCAACACGGCTACGATGAGGGCGATCAGGGATTCGAGCAAAGTGATGCCGCGCTGGCGCCCTTGCAAACCGTGGAGTGTGGGGGTCATGGGGAGCATGGAATGGCCTCGGGAGGAATGACGCGAATGCGTCCGCCGGAGCTGACGCAGACGCCGCGCGCGCCTGGATGAGTGGTGGGCTTGCCATAGGGCACCAGGCTGAAGCCTGAATAGGTGCCGCTGATGAGGCCCCAGCGGTTGAGTTTGATAGTGGTGCTGCCGCCGGTGCGACTGATTTCCACTTTGGGTGGAGCGTCATAGCGCTGCAGCACGGGTTCGGTGGCGTTGCAGGTGCCGTTGTCGTTGGTATCTGCGCACACTAACCATCCGCAATCCCAACTGGCACCGCTGGTTGCTGTGGTGCAGCCATTGGTGTTGTTGGCGATTTTCTGAATAACGATGCGCCCACCACGCTTGATTGCTTCGGACCGGGCGAAGTACAACGTAGACTGCAACTGCTCAGTAGCCTCCCGCACGCGCCAGCTTTCGACCAGTGCTGCAAAACTGGGAGCTGCCAGTGCAGCCAGTATCGCCATGATGGCCATGACGATCAGCAACTCGATGGCAGTGAAGCCCATGGTGAGCAATGCTGACGTTGGCCTGCCGAAGGTCAGCACGATTCCGCCCCCTTCTTTTGCTGAATGCGCCCTCCCGTACCGGTGCACAGGCGCAGCGCACTGCTGTCGGTAGAGTCTTTGCTAGCTGGGGTTAGCAAAAAATCCATGGCCGTGGGCGCTCCGCCATCGTTGCCGGACAACATGCCCCAGCGATCAACATAAACCGTGTTGCCATCACCAGCGAGGGTGACGTCAACCTTGGTGGGAGCGTCGGTGGCTTGCAGATCGGTGGTGGCGCCGCCCACGGTGTGGGCGATTTTCCAGCCGCCGGCCCAGCCGGCCGCATTGGCGGCGATGGTTATGCCGCCACCGCGCTTAATGGCTTCGGACCGGGCGAGGTAAATGGTCGATTGCAGCGCTTCGGCGGCTTGGCGCACACGCCAGCGTTCAATGAGGGGCGTGAAACTGGGGGCAGCGAGGGCAGCGAGTACCGCCATGATGGCCACTACGACCATCAGCTCAATGATGGTGAATCCGGCTTGCGAAGCCCGACCTGCGGTCGGACGGGCGGTTTGGCGTGGGCTGGCGGCGAGCATGCTGTCATGCTAGGCTCCGCCGGTCGCTATCCAGCATGCTGCCCGATCAGCGGTTTTTTCTCCAGGACGGGCGGGGGCTCAACGCGTGTAGCCTCGGCATGCCCCTGCGTTGTGCAGGCCCTTGCATTCCCGGTACATGCGCCGGTCACGCTCGGCGGTGGTTTCTTCGGAACTACTGCGTTGGTAGGTGATCTTGCGTGCACCTTTTTTCTTGGAGTCTGCGGCTTCCGCACTGCGGTCTTGGGTTTTTTTGTCCTTGGCATGCAGGGCGCCGGGGCTGACGATCAGGCACAAGGCTATGCTCATGGGCAACAGAATATGCAGGGGGCTGGCGGCTGGCTGCATGGCGGGTTTTTGGGTTGATGAAGATGGGCTGAATGGTAGCTGGGTAGGCTGGCAAATGGGATGTTTTGCGCATCGGGATATAATTGAAAAGCTTTGCATGGTGCAAAGCAGCACGCCCTGGGTGATTCCAGCCTGTGGCGCAAGTCAAAAACAGGGGGTGGATTTCGGGGTTTTCCGATCTTCCAGTCCCGATTTCCAAGGAAGAAACCAATGATCGCATCCTCCATCAAGGCCGAAGTCGTCAAGGCCAATGCCCGTGCTGCCAACGACACCGGTAGCCCCGAAGTGCAAGTGGCCCTGCTGACCGCTCGCATCAACGAGCTGACTCCCCACTTCAAGACCCACGCCAAGGACCACCACGGCCGCCGGGGCCTGCTGCGCATGGTGAGCCGCCGCCGCAAGCTGCTCGACTATCTCAAGGCCAAGGACGCCGACCGCTACACCGCGCTGATCGCCAAGCTGGGCCTGCGCAAGTAATCCGCATTGCATGCCGAAACGCCTGGGTTAGTCCGCTAGCTCAGGCGTTTTTTACTTCGGAGCCGCAAAACAGAGCGAAGCTGTGTCATTCCAATGGTTCTGCCGAGGGCAGATTCACTGGAATGGCATCGTGTTCTGAATTGCCCTCCAAGCCAATCTGGCAGCGCGCTGCCAGCTATTAAAAAAGGAGCTGAACATGAGCATTTTTAACAAGGTCACCAAGTCTTTCCAATGGGGCGACAAGACCGTCGTCATGGAGACGGGCGAGATCGCCCGCCAGGCCTCCGGCGCCGTGCTGGTGAACATCGACGACACCGTGGTGCTGGCGACCGTGGTGGGTTCCAAGACCGCCAAGCCGGGCCAGGACTTCTTCCCGCTGACGGTGGACTACATCGAGAAGACCTACGCCGCCGGCAAGATCCCCGGCAGCTTCTTCAAGCGCGAAGCCAAGCCCAGCGAACTCGAGACGCTGACCAGCCGCCTGATCGACCGTCCGATCCGCCCGCTGTTCCCCGAAGGCTTCTACAACGAGGTGCACGTGGTCATCCACACCATCTCGCTGAACCCCGAGGTGGACGCCGACATCGCCGCCATGATCGCCGTGAGCGCTGCGCTGTCCATCTCCGGCATCCCGTTCAACGGCCCCATCGGCGCCGCACGCGTGGGCTACATCAACGGCGAATACGTGCTCAACCCCGGCCAGACCGTGCGCAAGAACTCGCAGATGGACCTGGTCGTCGCCGGCACCGAAGCCGCCGTGCTGATGGTCGAGTCCGAGGCCCAGCAGCTGTCCGAAGAGATCATGCTCGGCGCCGTGGTGTTCGGCCACGAGCAGGGCAAGGTCGCCATCAACGCCATCCATGAACTGGTGCGCGACGCGGGCAAGCCCATGTGGGATTGGCAGCCGCCCGCGAAGGACGAGCCCTTCATCGCCAAGGTCGCAGGCCTGGCCGAAGAGAAGCTGCGCGCCGCCTACCAGATTCGCAGCAAGCAGGCTCGCACGCAGGCTTTGCGCGAGGCATCGGCCTCCGTGCTGGCGTCGCTCAAGGCCGAAGGTGCCGAGTTCGACGCAGTGAAGGTCGAGGCCCTGCTGTTCGACATCGAGGCCAAGATCGTGCGCAGCCAGATCCTGGCGGGCGAGCCCCGCATCGACGGCCGCGACACGCGCACCGTGCGCCCCATCGAGATCCGCAACTCCGTGCTGCCCCGCACGCACGGCTCCGCGCTGTTCACGCGCGGCGAGACGCAGGCCCTGGTGATCTCCACGCTGGGCACCGAACGCGACGCGCAGCGCATTGACGCGCTGGCGGGCGAGTTCGAGGACCGCTTCCTATTCCACTACAACATGCCTCCCTTCGCCACCGGCGAAGTGGGCCGCATGGGCTCCACCAAGCGCCGCGAAGTGGGCCACGGCCGCCTGGCCAAGCGCGCACTGGTCGCCGTGCTGCCGACCAAGGAGGAGTTCCCCTACACCATCCGCGTGGTGTCCGAAATCACCGAATCCAATGGTTCTTCGTCCATGGCCTCCGTCTGTGGCGGCTGCCTGTCGATGATGGACGCCGGCGTGCCCATGAAGGCCCACGTGGCCGGCATCGCCATGGGCCTGATCAAGGAAGACAACCGCTTTGCCGTGCTGACCGACATCCTGGGCGATGAGGATCACCTGGGCGACATGGACTTCAAGGTGGCTGGCACGACCAACGGCATCACCGCGCTGCAGATGGACATCAAGATCCAGGGCATCACCAAGGAGATCATGCAGGTCGCCCTGGGCCAGGCCAAGGAAGCGCGCATGCACATCCTGGGCAAGATGCAGGAAGCCATGGGCGAGGCCAAGGCCGAGATCAGCAGCTTCGCGCCCAAGCTCTACACGATGAAGATCAACCCGGAGAAGATCCGCGACGTAATCGGCAAGGGCGGCGCCACCATCCGCGCGCTGACCGAGGAAACCGGCACGCAGATCAACATCGAGGAAGACGGCACCATCACCATCGCCTCCAACGATTCCGCCAAGGCCGACGAGGCCAAGCGCCGCATCGAGCAGATCACGGCCGAGGTCGAGATCGGCAAGATCTACGAAGGCCCCGTGACCAAGATACTGGACTTCGGCGCGCTGATCAACCTGCTGCCCGGCAAGGACGGCCTGCTGCACATCAGCCAGATCGCGCACGAGCGTGTCGAGAAGGTGACCGACTATCTGACCGAAGGCCAGATCGTGAAGGTCAAGGTGCTGGAGACCGATGAAAAGGGCCGCATCAAGCTGTCGATGAAGGCTCTGGCCGAGCGCCCCGCAGACAGCGACCGTCCGCCGCGCGCCGAACGCGGTGACCGCGAGCCCCGTCGCGAGCGCCAGCCGGCAGAGCAGCAGCAACAGTCCCTGCCTGCGGATGGCGCATCCGGGCAGGTGACTGGCTGAGCGGCTTGAATGCTATTGATTTTGGAGCTGCCAGCGCTTGCCAGTAAAGCGCTGGAGGCCAAAATCATTCACATTTCAACTATCCGATGAACCGCAACATGCGTGCTGTCGAAATCGCATCGTTTGGCGGCCCCGAAGTGCTGCGCCTGGGTGAACGCCCGGTGCCGCAGCCGGGGCCCGGCGAACTGCGGATCCGCGTGGCTGCCAGTGGCATCAACCGTCCCGATGTGCTGCAGCGGCTGGGGCACTACGCCCCGCCGCCCGGCGCTTCGGATCTGCCGGGCCTGGAAGTCGCCGGCGTGGTGGAGTCGGGCGACGCCGAGGCCATGGCGCAGGCGGGTGTCCGCGTCGGCGACCGGGTCTGCGCGCTGGTGGCGGGCGGTGGCTATGCCGAGTGGTGCGTGGCGCCCGTCGCGCAGTGCCTGCCGGTGCCCGAGGGTTTCAGCGATGCCGAGGCGGCCTCGCTGCCGGAGACGTTCTTCACGGTGTGGAGCAACGTCTTCGACCGGGGGCGCCTGCAGGCGGGCGAGACCTTGCTCGTGCAGGGCGGCACCAGCGGCATCGGCGTGACGGCCATCCAGCTGGCACGGGCCTTTGGCGCGACGGTGATCGCCACGGCGGGCAGCGACGACAAGTGCGCCGCCTGCCTGGAACTCGGTGCGCACCACGCCGTCAACTACCGATCGCAGGATTTCGTGGCGGAGGCCCAGCGCATCACCCAGGGCAAGGGCGTTGACGTGGTGCTGGACATGGTGGCGGGCGACTACGTGGCGCGCGAGGTGGAGTGCCTGGCGGAAGACGGCCGCCTCGTCATCATCGCCGTGCAGGGTGGCGTCAAGAGCGGCTTCAATGCCGGGCTGGTGCTGCGTCGCCGGCTCACCATCACCGGTTCCACGCTGCGCCCGCGACCTGTGGCGTTCAAGGGCGCCATTGCCCGCGCGTTGCGCGAGCAGGTGTGGCCTTTGCTGGCGGCGGGCCGTGTGCTGCCTGTCATCCACAGCACGTTTGCGGCGGCCGATGCGGCCGATGCCCATGCGCTGATGGAGTCGAACCGGCACATCGGCAAGATCGTTTTGACGTGGTGACCATGAACAGCAAGAAAAAACTCATCGCAGGCAACTGGAAGATGAACGGCGGCCTGGCCGCCAACGAGGCCTTGCTCAAGGCCATCCTGGCGGGGCTGGCGGATGCGGCATGCGACGTGGCCGTGGCGGTGCCTGCACCCTATCTGGCACAGGTCCAGGCCCTCGCGTTTGGGTCCGTGGTGGCCCTGGCCGCACAGGATGTGTCGCAGCACGAGTCCGGTGCCTACACCGGCGAAGTGTCGGCGGCCATGCTGAAGGACTTTGGCGCGCGCTACGCGCTGGTGGGGCACTCCGAACGCCGCCAGTACCATGGCGAAACCGACGCGGTGGTGGCGGAAAAGGCGCAGCGCGCCCTGGCCGCGGGCATCACGCCCATCGTCTGCGTCGGCGAAACGCTGCAGGAGCGCGAAGCGGGTCAGACCGAGGCGGTGGTCAAGCGCCAACTGGCGGCGGTGATCCACCTCAACGGCCATTGCATCAGCGAAGTGGTGGTGGCGTACGAGCCCGTCTGGGCCATCGGCACGGGCCGCACGGCGTCGCCCGAGCAGGCCCAGGCGGTGCATGCCGTGCTGCGCGCGCAACTGGCTGCGGCCAGCGAGCATGCCGACCGCATCCGCCTGCTCTACGGCGGCAGCATGAATGCCGCCAATGCCGCGCAGTTGCTGGCGCAGCCCGACATCGACGGAGGCCTGGTGGGCGGAGCATCGCTCAAGGCGCCCGACTTTTTGCAAATCATTGCCGCAGCCTGCTAGGGGCTTGCGCGAACAGCTATCTAATCAGGAGTGAAAAGAGAATGAACGTGATCGTGAACGTGGTTTTGGCGGTGCAGATGCTGGCGGCGCTGGGGATGATCGGCCTGATCCTGGTCCAGCATGGCAAGGGCGCCGACATGGGGGCCGCATTCGGCAGCGGCAGCTCCGGCAGCCTGTTCGGGGCCAGCGGCAGCGCCAATTTCCTGTCGCGTACCACGGCAGTGCTGGCGGTGGTGTTCTTCGTCGCGACGCTGGCCTTGGCCTATTTCGGTAATTCGCGCCCTGCAAGCTCGGGCAGCGTGCTGGAAGCGCCTACCGCTGCCGTGCCTGCTGCGCCCGCCGCATCGGCGCCGGATGCCGCCGCGGCCCCGGCCGTGCCTGCGTCTGGCGCAGCGCAGATCCCGACCAAATAAACCGCACTAAATTGGGCCGTCAAGGCCGAAGCAGGGTTTTTCCGGGGTAGAATCCCGGATTGTCTGGAAAGCCAAAACCGCAAGGTTCCTCATGCCATCCAGACGCAAAACCAGCCGTCGTGGTGAAATTGGTAGACACGCTATCTTGAGGGGGTAGTGGCGAAAGCTGTGCGAGTTCGAGTCTCGCCGACGGCACCAAACAAAGGCCAGCCTGCAGACCCACCGGGTCGT
>Ga0206116_1000803_pt1 | contig 23599 bp, 16 predicted proteins | sample 3A1Ametagenome_FD_178000 | JGI IMG/M metagenome (GOLD analysis project Ga0206116, IMG submission 178000) | Enriched microbial communities from leaf-cutter ant dump, University of Wisconsin, Madison, United States - 3A1A | ecosystem: Environmental > Terrestrial > Nest > Insects nest > Nest dump...
CGTCTACAACGCTCCCGTGGTGTTCTTCTGCCAAAACAACCAGTTCGCGATCTCGGAGCCGACCACGCGGCAGGCGCGCGTTCCCCTCGCCGAGCGCGGCAAGGGCGTTGGCATTCCCTCGGTGCGCTTGGACGGCAACGACGTCATCGCGTCCTACGCGGTCACCAACTGGGCGATGCAATACGCGCGCTCCGGTGCGGGCCCGGTGTTCATCGAGGCGTTCACCTACCGCATGGGTGCACACACCACCTCCGACGACCCCACCCGCTACCGCACCAAGGCGGACGAAGAGTATTGGGCCGAGCGCGACCCCATCGCCCGGCTGGTGACCTACCTGACGTCGATTGACGAGCTTCCCGAGGAGTTCGTTGCCGAGGTGGCCGCCGAGGGCAAGGACCTCGCCCGCCGCACCCGCGAAGAGGTGAGGTCGTGGGAGCCTGGCCCCAGCGTCGGAATGTTTGACCATGTCTATGCCGCCCCCCACGCCACCGTGGAAGCGGAACGTGCCTGGTTCGAGCGCTACGAGCGCTCGTTCGTGGAGAGCTACTGATGGCCGGCGAGACGATGACGCTTGCGGGCGCCATCAACGCCGGGCTGCGCGCGGCCATGGAGCGCGACCCCAAGGTGCTGCTCATGGGCGAGGACATCGGCGCGCTGGGAGGCGTGTTCCGCGTGACCGACGGCCTCCACAAGGACTTTGGCGGCGATCGCGTCATGGACACTCCGCTCGCGGAAAGCGGCATCGTGGGCACGGCCATTGGGTTGGCGCTGCGCGGCTACCGCCCCGTGGTGGAGATCCAGTTCGACGGCTTCATCTTCCCCGCCTACGACCAGATCACCACCTCGCTGTCCAAGCTTCACGCACGCAGCGGCGGCACCCTCACCGTGCCCGTGGTGGTGCGCGTGCCGTACGCGGGTGGGATCGGCGCCATTGAGCACCACAGCGAAAGCCCCGAGGCGCTCTTTGCGCACACCGCGGGCCTGCGCGTGTGCACTCCCGCCACCCCGCAAGACGGCTTTGACATGATCCAGCAGGCCATCGCCTCGCCCGATCCCGTGCTGTTCTTTGAGCCCAAGGCCCGCTATTGGGACAAGGGCGAGGTGGGCCGCGAACGCGTGGCACGCCAGCTCGCAGAGCCCGACGGCGCCCTGCTCGCCACCGCGGAAATGGGCCACGCGCGCGTTGCCCGCGAAGGCGCCGACGTCACCCTCGTGGCGTATGGCCCCACGGTTCGGCTTGCGCTGCAGGCGGCGTCCGTTGCCGAACAGGACGGCGTCTCCGCGGAGGTCATCGACCTGCGCTCGCTGTCTCCCCTTGACTCCGACGCCGTGGTGCACTCCGCCAAGAAGACCGGCCGGGTGGTGGTCATCCATGAGGCCCCCACCGCATACGGTGCGGGCGCGGAGATCTCCGCGCGCGTGTCGGAGCAGGCCTTTTTCCACCTTCACGCGCCCGTTCTCCGGGTGGGAGGCTTCCATGCGCAATACCCTGGAGCCAAGTACGAACACGACTACCTGCCGAACATCGACCGCGTGCTCGACGCCGTGGATCGCGTGATCGCTCACTAGAGGAGGCCTCCGATGCCCAAGTTCGAGGTCTTCAACCTTCCCGACGCCGGTGAGGGTCTCACCGAGGCCGACATCATCACGTGGCTCGTTGCCGCCGGTGACACGGTGGAGGTGAACCAGCCGATCTGCGAGATCGAGACCGCGAAGTCCCTGGTAGAGTTGCCGTCCCCGTACGACGGCGTGGTGGCCGAGCTGCTCGTTGCCGAGGGCGACACCGTGGACGTTGGTGCGCCCATCGTGCGCTTCCAGGTGGAGGGTGAGGGTGAGCCGGAGCCGGCCGCGCCCGAGCCTGCCGCCGCCCCAGCCCCCGCTCAAGCCGAGCCTGCAGCGCCGGCCGAGGAAGCGTCGGGCGCCGTGCTGGTGGGATACGGCGTGAAGGCGGGCAGCGCCAAGCGGCGCGAGCGCCAGCCGCACGCGCTGGAGCCCATTGGCGGCGAGGAGGACGACTTCCCCGTTCTTGCCAAGCCGCCCGTGCGCAAGCTCGCCGCGGACCTTGGCATTGACCTGACCACCGTGACGCCGTCCGGGCCCGGAGGCATCGTGACGCGCGAGGACGTGGAGCAGCACGCCAAGGAGACCTCGGCGAAGGCGCTTGCCACCTACGCGGGCGATGACCAGCCGTGGCTGGAGTCGGGGGTGTCCACGCCCGACGGCCGCGCCACACGCGTGCCCGTGAAGTCGGTGCGTAAGCGCACGGCGGAGGCGATGGTTGCATCGGCGTTCACCGCGCCGCACGTGACGGTGTTCCAGACCGTTGACGTCACGGCCACGATGGATCTGGTGGCGCGCCTCAAGGCGGACCGCGAGTTCCAAGACGTGCGTGTGACGCCGCTGCTGATTGTGGCGAAGGCGCTGCTGCTTGCCGCGCGCCGTCACCCAGAGATCAACGCCAGCTGGGATGACGCCGCGCAAGAGATCGTCTACAAGCACTACGTGAATCTGGGCATTGCGGTGTCCACGCCGCGCGGCCTTGTTGTGCCCAACATCAAGGATGCGCACCGGCTGCCGCTGCACGGCCTCGCCACTCGGCTCCAAGAGCTCACGGCCGAGGGCCGCGCGGGGCGCACCACCCCCGCCGCGATGTCCGACGGCACGATCACCATCACCAACGTGGGCGCACTGGGGATCGACACGGGCACGCCCATCCTCAACCCTGGGGAGGCGGCGATCCTCGCGTTCGGCGCCATCCGCCAGCAGCCGTGGGTGCACGAGGGCGAGATTCAGGTGCGCTGGGTAACGCAGCTGGCGCTGTCCTTTGACCACCGGCTCGTGGACGGCGAGCTGGGCTCGCGCGTGCTCGCCGACGTGGCGCGCGTCATGAACGACCCCGCTCAGGGCCTGGTCTGGGGGTAGGCAAGCGGCTGCGGCCGCATCCGCCACCCGTCCCCATCGCCCTGCGGGAGCCCTAGACACGCTCTGCGCACATCGCGCCCTCCTGCGGGAGCCCCACGCTTACCCGCGTCGTGGGCTACACCGCGAAGGGATCGCTCGTCTGCTTGGGTGCGCGCATTTCGCGAGCGCGCTGGAACACGTCGCGCAGAGACCCCGCAGCTGTGTAATAGCGACCTCGCTTATCTCCATGTGCGTCCAGCAGCTCGGCGTCGGAGAGCGCCTTGAGGTCACGAGTCGCTGTGGCCTCAGTAACCTCCTCGTCCGCAGCCTTGAGCTCGGCCATGTAGGTGCCGCGTCGCACGCGATAGCCGAATGCAGCGTCGTAGAGCGCGGCGATGGTGCGCTCGGGCAGCCCCCTCATGGTTGCAACCCGTTCAAGTTCACTCCACAGGTACTCGCTGGCCGCGACCCGTCGGCGCAGAGTCTGTGCCTGCCGCAGATGGGCAGTGAGAATGAACCTGATCCACGGGCGGGTGTCGCGCTCGGGTTGCCAACTGCCACCACCAACCTGAGCCAAGACGTCGTAGTACGTCTGTGTGTTGCGTCCCAGGTACTCCTCGATGCTCATGAAGACCGGCGCGAGCATCCCGTCTACTGCGAGAACGTAACTCTGCAGACACCGCGCCATGCGACCGTTGCCGTCGCGGAACGGGTGGATCATCGCCATGTTGAGGTGCACCATGCCCGCGCGGATGAGCGCGTCGCCCTCCTGCGCGTTCATCAGGGTGATCAGCTCTGCCATGAGGGTGGGGACGAGATCAAGATCCGCTCCTTCGTGGACGATCTCGCCGGTCTCTTCCCTCTGCACGTAGATGGCACCAGCACGCCACCGGCCTGGCCGGTTCTTGAGGTCATAGTTCGTCATCATGAAGTGGAGGCTCTTGATGAAGTCTTCCGTAGCGGCACGGCTTGGCTCTTGGACCACCTGAAGTACGTAGGTCATGGCGTTCCGGTACCCCTCGAGGGCCAGTTGCGTCTCGGTGTCTGCGTCGAGCGGTTCTTCTCCAAGGGCGACGGCCGCGGCGTCGTCGAGTGCGGCATCGAAGCCCTCAATGCTGTTTGAACCTTGGATGTTACGCGCGAACGTCATACGGCGCAGTGCCCCGGGCCACCTACGTGGCTCGCTGAGTTGGAATCGAAGTGCTTCCTTGAGTTCCGCGATCTCTGCGAGCACAGCAAGCTCACGGTCGTCGAGTTCGGGAGCCTCGAACAACGCGCGCGTAACTCGTTTTATATCGCTCACGATGTCGATTATTAAACAACATACGATCACGCGCAACGAGGGGTTGTGAATATGAACGATCTCCAACCCCGGCAGCCCCTCCACGATCTCCACGGTCCGCACCGACACCGCTGTCACCTTGCCGATCAGGTCCAGGATGTAGCCCGGGTTGCCCACCCTGGGGTAGCACAGCTTGGTGACACGGTAGTGCACCCAGGGGGTCTGCATGCCCGACGCTGTCGTCGACTATCTCGAGCAGATGGGGCTCAGCGTCTTCGTGGGTCATATGGAGGTCGAGAAGTTCGGCGCCAGCGTTGCAGAACGGGTGCGCGAGGTGCCGAGCGGCAGCCGATGGTGGGCGGTGGAATACGCAACACCCGCGTTGTCGAGATTGCAACGGCGTGCGGCTTTGTGCCACACTCGTGCTACACACCCACTCACTGACTGTGGCTGGGGACAGCGCCAGGCCTTCGGGCCTGGCGCTTTGTTTTACCAGTCCGTCGGTTTGCGAACGGCCCCTCCGCTTGGCAACGTGACTGTCTCCTCGAACTGGCAGGCCTCGATGGCCGTTGCGCTCACTCGACGCGTCGCGTCACCATGTAGCGCCCAACCACGGTTCCTAGGGTCCGCGACGAGCACCTCCACACCCGCTCCACGTGCGATGTCCACCGCGCGCTGCAGGTCGGAATCGCCAGACACGACCAGCGCAACAGCGGGCGGTTGCATGAGCGCGTCGCGCACCAACTCCACAGCCAAGTTCACGTCCGAGCCCTTCTCCTCGGTCTTCTGAACCCTGATGAAACTGTTGCCGCATGAGCACTGGCCTGTTGGTGCACCGCAGTCACCGCACTTGGCGCCCGGACTCCGAAAGGCCTTCACATTGGTCGACTTGAACTGGCCTTCAAGCACTTCCACCACTCCGCTGGCAACTAGCGCTCTGAGGTAGCGATCTTGCCGCTGGTGGAGATCGGGATCGTTCGCACGGCCCTGCGAGCGAGCGGTGCAGTAGACGATGCGCGCGATGTCGCAATGAGGCAACGCTCGCGCGGTCCACGCCTCCAGGTCGAGCCACTTGCGCCCGGTGTGGCCCTTGAGCGCGCCGTAGTACAAGTTGAAGCCGTCGACGTAGACGTGGGCAGTTGGTCGCTCAGACATGAGGACACGCTATCGAAGCGGGCCGACGAGTTGTCCACAGGGGTGGAGTCACTCTTGCGCGATCTCCAACTCCGGCAGCCCCTCCACGATCTCCACGGTCCGAACCGACACCGCCGTCACCTTGCCGATCAGGTCCAGGATGTAGCGCGGGTTGCCCACCTCGCGCGACCAGTCATTGGGGTCGTTCACGATCCCCGAGGCCTTGTCCGTGGTCACCTGGTACCTGTCCACCACCCAGTCCACGCCCGAGCGCGAGCCCAGCATGTACCGCTGCGCCACCTCCGGGATGCCGCTCACAGTGATGCGGTCGTTGTAGAGGATCGTGGTCTTGTCGGTGACCTTTCCGACCTTGGGGTAGCGCAGCTTGGTGACCCGGTAGTGGTCGTACACGTCGTCCTGCCCGACGCTGGTGTCAGTCATCTCCAAAGGCCACGGCTCCGCGTCCTCGTAGTTGATATGGAGGTCGAGGAGCTCCGCGCCGGCCGCACGGAATGGCTCGAACTGGTGGGGACCGAGCAGCGGGATGCGCGGGAGCATGCGCTTGAGGTCAGCGGCGAAGCGCCCGCGGTAGTCGGGGCTGTGGAGCAGACCATAGATGAAGGCGAAGATGTCGTTCTTGGTCACGTGGCCGCCGTAGTGGGCGCGGTACTCGGTGAGCGTCGCGTCGGTGATGTTGTCGATGCGGCGGTAGCCGTCGATGACGTCTCCGCCGAAGTCGAGGACGCCCTCGTCGGCTGGCTCATAGGTGTAGCGGGCGAAGAACTGGCCGCCGGATCCCGCTCCCGTGACATGCAAGTCCGGCAGGAGATCCGTCGCGAAGACGGAGAATGGCACCGCTGAGCCCATTCCGACAACATAGATGCCGCGGTTGTCGCCTTGAGGAGTCGGGAACAGGGCGGGCACGCGGTAGATCGCATCCAAGAGGCTTGGGTCGAACCACAGGTACTCAGTACAGAACGGCCTATACGCAGAAGCCCGTTTAGTGCCGGTCGCCGCCGAGAGACGGACTCCGCGTGCGACACGAGTTTCGTCGCCATGGTTCCAACTGATTTTTGTAGGATCCATGTCTAGCACCGCGACTGCCTGACCTTCTAGGCGCTCTACCTCGGAGTTGTAGAACGCGACCATACTGGAGATGTTGTGGCCGAGGCGCGAAGAAGAGAAGTTGTAAACCCAAGCGTCCCGCGCGCTGGCGACACCACGGGTGTAGACGCGGAACGCTCCGGGCTGCTTCTTGTCACCCATCGGCGCGTATCGCTCAAACTCGTCGGAGCGTTGGTTGATCCAGTCGCCTGCCGCGTTGGGCTGAATGCGCTGCCACGCGACCGAGTCGATGGCCGCGTCGGCTGTGATCGCCAGCTTTTCGTCACGCGACAGGTAGTCCGCAACTTCCCAGTAGTGGATGGTCGTAGGCCCGGCATACGCATCGCCCTTGACGAGGAACGTCACGGCCACCGTGTTGCGACTTCCGGAGTCGAACACCTTGCCGCCCTCGCGCCGCGACTGCTCGCCGGCGGTGCGCTGGTTCCCCCTCAGGTTGAAGACGTAGATCTTGCTGAACTCGTCGGCGAGACTGAGCCGGAGTCCGTCGGCGGTGTTGGCATCGATGAAGCCGCCGTTGGTGACGAATCCGATGATGCCGTTGTCGCTGACGCGGTCAGAGGCCCAGCGGATGGCACGGATGTAGGAGTCGTAGAGGCTGTTCTTGTTGACCGCCGACGAACGTGCCGCGTACGTCAACTCGATCTTTCTGTCCAGCGAGGGGTACTTCAGGTTCTGCGCATTGTCGTTGCCACTCGTCTGCCCCACCGAGTACGGCGGGTTGCCCACGATCACCCGGATCGGCAGGTCGCGCTGCCGCACCACGCGGTCGTTGTTGGTAGTGAAGACCGAGGTATCCAGGGTGTCGCCGTCTTCGCTCATCTGGAAGGTATCCACCAGCACCGCCCCGGTGAACGGCTCGTACTCGCTCGCGCCGGTGACCGCGTGATACGTGGATTCGATGTTGATCACCGCGATGTAGTAGGCGAGCAGCAGGATCTCGTTGCAGTGCAGCTCGCTCGCGTATTTGTGGGCCAGAGCCTCCGGTTCGATCAGCCCGCTCTGCAAAAGTCGCACTATGAAAGTGCCCGTCCCGGTGAAGGGGTCCAGGATCTGCACTCCGGGATCGGACAAGGACACGCCAAACTCGCTGATGAGCAGGTCATTCACACCACGCAGGATGAAGTCCACGACCTCCACGGGGGTGTAGACGATGCCGAGTTGGTCGGCAACCTTGGGGAACGCGAGCTTGAAGAACTTCTCATAGAGCTCGTTCACAAACCTGAGGCGTCCAGCGTCATCCACGTGCGCCACGCGCTCGCGAACGGAGCCGTAGAACGCCTCGAGGTCGCGCTGCTCGGACTGCACGTTGGAGCGCCCCAGCACTTCGAGCATCCGCTCCATGACCTGCGCCACGGCGTTGTGGGTGACGAAGTCGTAGCCATCAAACAAAGCAGCGAACACCGGCGCGGTGACCAAGTGTTGTGCGAGCATGCCGATGGCGTCGTCGCGTGAGATGGAGTCGTTGAGGTTCGCGCGCAGACCCGCGTGGAAGAGGTCGAACTCCGCGGCCGCATCGGCGTCGAACTGCAGCGCCCCGCGAATGCGGGTGGTGGTGGAGTCCACGACGCCGGCGACCTCGCGACCCCAGCGGTCCCAGTACATGCGCTGGCCCACGTTCTTGACCAGGCGCGCGAGCACCGCCTCGCGCCACACGGGAGCGTCACCGAGGTCCAACTCCAGCTGCACCTCGGTAGAGCCGCTAGAGTCGCGGTCAGACCCGGTCCCCCCGGTGCCGATGCCCAGCACCTTGATGCGGTTGTTGCGCTTGTGGGGGTCGAGGGTGTTGACCTCTGCCTCGAGCCGCGAGTCATGCGAGCGCAGTGCCCGCAGCACGTCCCATACGATCTTGAAGCGCTTGTGGTCATTCAGCGCCTTCTCCGGATCCACGCCGGACGGGATCGCAACGGGGATGACCACATAGCCGTAGGTCTTGCCCTTGGCCTTGCGCATCACGCGGCCCACGGACTGCACCACGTCCACGATCGAGTTGCGCGGGTTGAGGAACAGCACCGCGTCCAGCGCGGGCACGTCCACGCCCTCCGACAGGCAGCGTGCGTTGGTGAGCACCCGGCACGAGAGGGGGTCGGGGTCGTCGGCCTTGAGCCACGCGATCGCCTCGCCACGCACCAGCGCGTTCTGCGTGCCGTCCACGTGCTTGGTCCGCACGCGTAGGGCCGAGCCATCGGTCGCAGTGCCAGCCAGGTCGCGGGACACCTCGCCAAAGGCTTCGGCGACCAGTTTCGATTGCTTGATCGAGGAGGCGAAGGCGACGGCCCGACGCATGGGCAGGGCGTCGTCGCCAAAGTCGCCCGCGGTGGTGCGCTTGGACAGCGCGTTCCAGCAGCCCACCAGCTTGGCGGCGTCGGACAGCGTGATCTCGTCCGATGAGGCGAGCGTGGACTGTAGCGCGGGGGAGACGTAGTCCTCGGAGACCGTGAGGATCAGCACCTTGTAGTCGCTCAGCAGGTCCTGGTCCACTGCGGTGCCGAAGTCGAGGCGGTGAAACTCGGGGCCAAAGAGCGCCTCGTCGTCCATGGACGCGATCGCGATGGCACCCTCCGCACCCTTGGCCTTGGCGTCGTCGCCATACACACGCGGCGTGGCGGTCATGTATAGGCGCCGGCCACCGCACACGTTCGCGTTGTCGTGCACCTTGGTGAAGGCCGACTGCTCACCAAACTGCGCCCAGGACCCCGTAGTGCGGTGCGCCTCGTCGCAGATGATCAGGTCAAAGTCCGGCAGCCCCTGACGCTGAGCCTCGGTGATGACGTCGATGGACTGATACGTGGAGAAAACCACGGTGATCTCGCCATCCGCGGCGGCATTCGCGGCCCCAGCCGCGAGGCGTTCGGGATTGGTGGTGGCGGGAATGACAAGCTCGAAGGCCGAAATGTCCTCATCGGCCCCGGCCGCTGTGGACCGCCGCTTGCCCACACTCGAGTCCGAGCACACGGCAAAGAACCGCATGGGCGTAGACGACTCCGACGCCCACTCGCGCAGGCTCTGAGACACGAGGGAAATGGATGGTGCCATGAACAGCACCCGCCCGCCCGCAGGCACGGTCTCCTCGACCAGCTTCAGCGCAGTGAAGGTTTTGCCCGTACCGCAGGCCATGACCAACTTGCCGCGATCACGAACCTCGAACCCAGCCTTGACTGCTTCAAGTGCCTCGCGCTGATGCTTGCGCGGCGTCTTGTGGGCCTTGAGCGCGAGCGTGTCACGAGTGCGGATCTGGTGAAACAGCTCCCACTCAACGGCCGAGTCTTGAAGGTCAGTGAGGCCGATGCGGGCCACCGGGATCTGCTGGCCCTTGAGGGCGTCGTCCGCGTTGGTGCTCCACACGTCGGTGGTGGACACGATCAGCCGCGCCGTGAAGGGATGCTTCCCAGACTCCGACAGGAACGAGTCAACGTCCTTCTTCTCGATCCGCTCGTGAGCTCCGTAGAACTTGCACTGGATCGCGCACACCCCGCCGTCGTGCTCCAGTCCCACGAGGTCGATGCCCAGATCGCGCCGAGCCCCCTGGGCCGCCCACTGCGAATAGGGCCGCACAGACTCAAACCGCGACGCATACAACGGGTCCGAAACCAGGTATTTCGCCACCAACTCCTCGAACGCGGTGCCCTTGTCGCGGATGGTGGGAGCGTTGTCACGCAAGTCCGCAAGCACCGCGTGGATGTCGACCTTTTCCTCAGCAAGCGCCCCCATCGGCAACCCTTTCGCCAGAAGCCATGCATACATGGCACGCGAATGCGCAGCCATGTACACAAGGCCATGTATGCATGGCTGACTTATCGACCGTGAACACCCGACGCTTGAGGCGTGGCGCGTGAGACGGTCTTGGAGAAGGCGCTCGCCGACGCCCTGGCACAACGACTCCGTGAACTACGAGCCACCTCAGAGCTCACTCAGGAGCAGGTGGCTCTACGCGCAGGGATCAGCCGCAACCAGTACCAGTTGTACGAATCGGCGCTTTCGGATCGCGACAAGGGCACACCCGCGAACCCCACGATGACCACGCTCGTTGAGCTCGCACATGCGCTCGGCTGCACCGTCGAGGACATCGTCCGCGGTCTGAGCTCGGTCCGCTAGTGGGAAAGCGCCTCAGCGATCCCCGAGGCCTTCCACCAGCCAACCCAGCCCGCTACCCTGTTCGCCATGGTGGTACCCGCATGACCGAGCCGCACACCTTCCTGCCCGGCGAAGACGACCCTTTGGCCGGAATCGCCCCCAACCCAGCGTCGGCCGCGCCGCTGGAGCCCGCATACCCCGATCCCGTACGGGACGCGCCGGAGCCCACCTCCGTCTTTGAGCAGGTGCACGGGCGCGGCATCTCCAACCATCTGAACCACCTTGGCGTGTACGGGATGTTCTTTGGCGTGGTTGGCGTGCTCGCGACCACGGTGCTGTACGTCACCGGCGGCGGCCTGTGGTGGCTCAACGCCGGACTGGGCGGCGCGGGCGCCTACTACGGTTGGCGCGGCGTCAACGCGAGCCGCAACCGGCTCGCCACCAACGGCCGGCTGGCGATGACGGGCGGCATCCTGGGGCTGCTCGCGTTTGTGGGCGCGGTTACGTGGCTGGTGATCATCGGCTTCATCGTTTCGTCGGCCGGGCGCATTGCGTGGGGTGGGTAGCGGCTAGCCCCACACCACCCGCGCCTCGCGCCCCACAAACGCGCCGTACGCCGCGAACTCGCGCTCAAACGCCTTCTTGTCCGACGCTGTGGTCGCCATAAACATGGTCGTCGCCACGTCCACGGTGCGGGCCTTGAGCGTGCGCTTCCAGGTCCCCACCACCTGTCCGTTGCGCACCATGGTGGACTTGAACACCCCGTTGCCGCCGGGAACCACGGCGCCAAAGTGCTCGGGATTGAGCAGGAGCGAGCGGTCGCCGTAGCCCAGCATGTATTCGTCGAAGCCGGGCAGCACCAGGTGGCCGCGCAGCGCGTTGCCTGAGTCCACCACCTCCGCGGCCGCGAGCATGGGCCCGGCGCTGGTCTCCACCGCCACGAGCGCGTCCCCGGCGCCCGCGATCCCCTCGCGGCACTCGCGCAGGCCAAGCCCCGTCCACCGCGAGAAGTCCTTCTCAGTGGCCGGTCCGTGGGACTGGAAGTACCGCTGTGCCAGGATCGCGAGGCCCTCCTCGCGCGAAGGCGTGGCAGGGTGCGGCACCCACTCGCCGAGCCCCACAAACGTGTGCTCCTTGCCGCGCGGCGGACCCTGGCACAGCGCGCCCACTTGGCACGCGTACCACAGCAGGTGGTAGCTGACCTGGCCCGCGGTGGGCAGGTCGCCCGCGGCCAGGACGGCAACGCATTCGTCTCGCGTGAGCACGCGACCGCCGCGCGTGGCATCCTCCAGCAGCGACACCGCGCGATCAGCGAACTCCAGCGTGATGCCAAGGAACGCGCGCCGCGCGGCCCCACCCGCGAGTGGCTTCTTGGCCATGAGCGCCACCATCCACGCCGCATCGCGCGCGGGCACAAAGTGCACGGTGCCGCGCATGGGCCACGTGCGCAGCACCTCGCGACGCTCCTGCGCGGCCTGCACATCCGCCTCCGTCAGCCCCGCACACCGCACGCCGAACGACCACGCCCCGCTCGCGAGGTCTTGTGCCTGCATCGCCCCAAACCATTCGGCAACCGAGAGCACCGAGCGCGCCCCAGCCCGCCCCAGCAAGAGTGAACGCAACCGCACCCGGCGCACGTCAGCGTCGGACATGCTGGAAAGCGAGGTGCCAGTTGCCATGCTCGTGACCCTACGCCGTAGCTGTGACACGCAATAGCCTCGCCCCATGACCGGTTGGGCGCACTCGCGGACTGAGCGAGACACGCGCGCGGGCGTGCGCGCCGAGATCGCCGCCTGGCTCCCCGCCGCCGCCGACTCCCCGCGCTACACGCGCCTCGCCACCGCCATGCTGGACGACCCCGAGATGCTCGACGTCGTGGCAAGCATCGACAACGTGCCGCCCATGAATCTTCTCTTTGGCGCGGTGCAGCTGCTGCGCGGCGGCCCGCTCCCGGACCTGCCCTACGGCGAGTTCCGCGAGTTCGTGCTGGGGCGGCGTGCGGACATTGTGGAGATTGGCTGCACTCGCCGCACGCAGACCAATGAGGTCCGACGCTGCGCGGCCATCCTGCCTTTCCTCGCCGACGCGGTGGCCGGGTTTGGTGCGGGGCTGGGTCCGGTGCATGTGGTGGACGTTGGCGCGTCGGCGGGGCTGAATCTGTGCCTGGATCTTTATGCGTATGACTATGGCGACGTGCAGGTGGGGGCGGGCGCACTCACTCTCGCCTGCGAAAACCGTGGCGGCTTTGAGGTGCCGCGGGAGGTCCCGCGGTTTGCGACGCGTACGGGGCTGGATCTGGCGCCCGTTGATGTGGAGGATGCGGATGCGGTGGCGTGGCTCGAGGCGCTCGTGTGGCCCGAGCAGTCCGAGCGGCTGGAACGGCTACGGGCCGCGATCGCGATTCGGCGCGAGACGGATGTGACGATGGTGGCGGGCGACGCGGTGGACACGCTGCCGCGCGTGGTTGCGGGCCTGCCGCCGGGGCCGGTGCTGATCTTTCACACGATTGCGCTGTATCAGATGCCTTCACGCGCGAGGGAGGAGCTGGACAGCATCGTGGTGGATCTCGCGCGCGAGCGGCCGCTCGCGCGCGTGTCCTTGGAACCGCGCCCCGGCGCGACGTATCCGCTGATTCACCTGGGCCCGCGGCCGTATGACAGCGCTCCCGTGGCGCAGGCTCATCCGCATGGCGCCTGGATCGCCCGCCCGGTGTAGGCGCGGGCCAGCGCCCGCGCTGGCCCGCGTACCCTTTTGTCATGACCGCCGACACGATTGTTGCCGTGTCGGGCGCCATCCGCGACCTTTCCATGGCTGGGGTCGTTGGCGCCCTCATTCTGGTTGCCACGTGCCTCCCGGCGCGCTCGCTCGCGAGCGAGCGCGCCATCCTCGTGGGCAGGATCTCCTCGATCGTCTGGGTCGCCTCGGCCTTCACCTACAGCCTGGCCACGTACGCCTACATCCGCGACTCTGGCGTGGACGTCAACCGCTTCCTCCAGGAGTGGTGGAGCTACTCCAATTCGGTGGAGCTGCTGCAGGCGCACCGCCAGGTCATCGTGGGTGCGCTTGTGGCATCGGTGATGGTTGCCCTGGTACGCGGGCCACTCCTCGCGGGGTGGAGCCTCGTGCCGGTGGTCTGGGCCCTTGGCTGGCTGGCGCAGACGGGCCACGCAGCGGGTTCCGTTGACCATCACCTGGCGACGTCGGCGATGTTCCTGCACCTCGCCGGGGCCACGCTGTGGGTTGGCGTGATCGGGGTGATGGCGTTGCTGCGCCGCCCGCTAGGAACGCACGCGAAAGATGTGATGCGCCGCGCCTCCCGCGTGGCCATCTGGGGCGCCATCCTCGTGATCGTCTCCGGCATCGCCAACGCCTGGCTGCGCCTGGATTCCCCATCCGAGCTCTTCACCACCTCCTACGGCGCAATGCTCACCGCCAAGATCGCGCTCATGGCGCTCGCGATCGCGCTCGCGGTGTGGCATAGAGCACGCACTCTTCCTCGCCTCAGCGAGGCGATGGTGGCGGCCAGGTTCTGGCGCGTCCTCAGCGTTGATGTGGTGGCGTTGGTGGCGATCATGGGCATTGCCGGCGTGCTGTCCACCATGGCGCCTCCGGTGAATGCGCTTCCGGTCATCGACCCCACCCCCGCGTATTACCTCACGGGCTATCCGCTGCCGCCGCAGCCCAGCGCCTGGAACTGGATGGCGCTGTGGCGGCTGGACATCATCTCCGCTTTTGTCTTTGTCACGGCCGGTGTCATGTACGTGCGCTGGGTGGTGCGGCTGCGCAGGCGCGGCGACGCCTGGCCCGTTCACCGCACCATCCTGTGGTTGCTCGGCATCCTCACGCTCATCTGGGTAAGCCAAGGCGCCCCGGCCATCTACGGTCAGGTGATCTTCTCCGGTCACATGGTGGAGCACATGGTGCTTGTCACGGTGGCGCCGATCCTCTTGGCGGTGGCCGCCCCCATCACACTCGCGCTTCGTGCGCTCCCCGCGCGCCACGATGGCTCGCGCGGCCCACGTGAGTGGCTCCGCGGCCTCGTGGAGTCACGGTTTATGAAATTCGTCTCGCACCCCGTGGTCGCGGCGGTGAGCTTTGCCGCCGCCCTCATCGTCTTCTACTACTCGCCTCTGTTCGAGTTCACGCTGCGCAATCACGCCGGTCATCTGTGGATGATGGTGCACTTCGCGATCGTGGGTTACCTGTTCGCCAATGCACTGATCGGCATTGACCCCGGCCCCTCGCGCCCCCGCTTCCCCATGCGCGTGGTGCTCCTGTTTGCCACGATGGCCGCGCACGCGTTCTTTGGCGTTGTGCTCACCACCTCGCAGGTGCTGCTGGCACCCACCTGGTTTGGGCTCATGGGCCGCACCTGGGGGCCCGACGCTATTACCGACCAGCAATACGGCGGCCAGTTGGCATGGGGCATGGGTGAGCTGCCGGTGGTGGTGCTGGCCATTCTTGTGGTCACCATGTGGCGCAGGGCCGACGCTCGCGAGACTGCACGCCTTGACCGCAAGGCGGATCGCGACCACGACGCGGAGCTTCGTGCGTACAACGAGATGCTCGCGCGGGTGTCGCAAGAGGACCACGATCGGGGCCTCTAGAGCCACCTGTCATCCACAAATTTCCTCCACAGGGGTGTGAACGGCGGCCGCCATATGCGTGACGTCGGTGGACAACCGTGTGGGCAAAAGGTGGACAAAAAATTGGGTCGATTTCGCCTTGCACGCCCCCCTAGAGGCGAGTAGACCTATCCACATCGAGAGGGACATTCACCGATCGATGAGGGACCGGAATCACCGGAACCGCGGGTCTTCGGATTGGCGGGGAAGGCCTTCGGAGGTCCCGCCGAACGCGGAGTCTGCGGACGATGCGGGAGGCGAGTCCACCCCTCGGTCGCCACCTAGGAAGGCGACCACAGCCCACGCGAGGCTCGCAGGGACCGGGAGACCGGGACCGGCGAGGCGCATCGGGTCCGGGAGACCGGGCGCGGTGCAGGTCGGGGCTCTTCGGGAGACCGGAGGCTCGGCACTCGGGTGGTTCGGCAGTTGTGAGACCGCCGGGCTAGCGCCCGGAGGTGGAACGGCAGCCGGGCCGAGCGGGATCGACCGGGGCCCCTTCTGGGGGCCACGGCCGGATCTCGACCGGGGCACAGACTCTCCTTGTGAGGGTGCGGTGAATGATCCGATCGGACGCTTCGGACAACGTTGGTCCACTTCAAGGCGGCTGCTCGCAAGGCGGTCGACGCGAACTGTGGGTGACGGCACAGGGACTGGCGGCCCGTAGCGTCGGCCGAGAGGTCACCCCCACGGGGGTGAAGCCGCATCGTCAATCGCGGCCGTCGCCTCGCCGGGTAACACCGGACGTGGGCGAGAACTCTCAGGTCATGGCAAGGCCCCCCGGACTCCTATTCCGGGGGGCCTTCGCCTTGCCTGCTGGCTTGTCAAGCCGCGTGTGACAACGCTAGGCGCCCCGGGTCTGGTTCCCGCGAAGGCGCGCCGGCCCGCGCTCTACTCGCCCAGTCGCGAGCCGTCGCCTACCGTTTGGGGCGAGCCGGCGTCGGGCAGTGTGACGGCACCGGTGACGGTGACGTCCCGTCCAAAGGTCCAGTCACCGCGGACGGTGAGTGACGTGGCGCCGCGCAGCGAGGGCGCCCCGTGGGGGAAGCGGGCGTCGAAGCCGGCCATGGTCTTGTAGTGCCGGGAGTCGAGGTCCACGAGCGGCGCGGCATCCGCGGTGAGCCGCAGCGCGCCGTCGGCGTCTACGCGGTAGGCGTCGGAGCGCAGCAGGAGCAGGTCGTTGGTGGTCTTGACGGGCAGGAAGCGGTCGCGACCAACGACGATGGCCGTGGCGCCCTCGAAGACCTCGATGGCCGCGCCCATGGCCGTCTCGATTTGATAGACCTGCGGGCTCGTGGGGTCGGTGGGATCCACGGTCTTGACGTTGCGGATGAGCGGCAGGCCGAGCACCGCGCCGCGCTCGGTGAGCGCGGCGTACAGCCGCTCGAGGTCGAACCACAGGTTGTTGGTGTGGAAGAAGGGGTGGCGGAACTCGTCGGTGAAGAAGTCCATCTCATGCGGTGCGGTCTGGGCGGTGTCGCGCAGGATGAGGCGGCCGTCGGTTTTGCGAATGGCGAGGTGGCCGCCCTTCTTGTCGGCGAGCGTGCGCGGGCACAATTCCGCCGCGTAGGGGGCGCCTGACGCTGCGAACCAGCCCGCGATGCGCGGGCTTGGCACGGCGCCCAGGTTGTCGGAGTTGGAGGCGGAGGCGTAGCGGAAGCCGGCCTCGAGAAGGCGCTCGAGGACGCCGGAACCCAGGAGCGCGGTGTAGATGTCGCCGTGGCCGGGAGGGCACCACTCGAGGCTTGGATCCTGGGGCCAGCTGACGGGGGTGAGGTCGTCAACGCGCAGCTTGGGCTCGGCGTTCTGGAGGAAGTCGAGGGGCAGGCCGTCCACCGCGAGGTCCGGATGCGCGGCGAGCGCCGCGAGTGAATCGTCCCTGGTACGGAACGAGTTCATGAGAATCAGCGGCACGCGGGCACCGGTTGCGGCGCGCGCCCGGCGCACCTGCTCCACGATCAGGTCAAGGAAGGTCGCATCGCCCCGTACCGGCAGCAGGGACTTGGCGCGGTCCATGCCCATGGAGGTGCCGAGGCCGCCGTTGAGCTTGATGATCGCGGTCTTGGAGAAGGCCTCGTTGGCGTCGGTGTCACTGATGGAGACGTCTGCGAGGGCATCGGGATTGAGCAGGGGCTCGATGGTGTCTTCGAGGATGAGCCCCGTTGCTCCCTGCTCGAGCTGGGCGTAGTAGTGGGTGAAGACATCGATCGCCGCACCGCTGATGTGTGCCGCGCGCATCGCGTCCTGTGCCTGCGAGAGTCCGTCTGCGCTCATGATGGCGAGCCTAGTCGATTGCCATTGGGACCGGTCCCAGTCCCGAACCAAGAACTGGACATTTCCGGCGCTTATGCCTAGCGCTCAAGGCGTTGGGGCGGGATGATGGGCACAGGCCGCGAACTGTGGCCCACATCACACGACGAGGTATGCACGCCGGGGCCCGGACTCCCTCAGCGCTCGGGACCACTCGAACGAGATCGGCGCCGCAGCCTTCGTCACACACAGAAGGAAGCACTCTCATGGACAAGTGGACCATCCTCTCCAACAGCAAGGTTGTTCGTGTCTCGGCGTCTGCCGCGACCCTCGTGGCGGTTGCCGCGATCGCCGGTGCCGGCTGGAAGTGGGTCTAGGCCGTAGGGCTTGGCTCCATCCCTCACATCTCATTCATCAGATCTAGACGATTTCAGAAGGAAGCATTCTCATGGACAAGTGGACCATCCTCTCCAACAGCAAGGTTGTTCGTGTCTCGGCGTCTGCCGCGACCCTCGTGGCGGTTGCCGCGATCGCCGGTGCCGGCTGGAAGTGGGTCTAGCCCTCAACTTCTAGCCCTAGGCGGTCGTTATATTGAGCGGAGCTCTCATGAACACCAAGACCGCTTGCAGGACGAGTAGGGCCGCGAGTGACGCGGCCCTGTTCGTCGCGCCCCGGTGTGCCGCATACCAGCGGCGGTCTGCGGGGCATGAGACGCGTTCGCCATGACCGCGCAGCAGGGCGTCCACGACGCAGCCCCCGCTCGGCGACCGGCGGCGTTCTCGCGCCTCGACGGCTATGTGGCCGTGGTTGCTGCGTTCGGTATCGCGGCCATGGTGCTCATCGTGTTCTTCACGCAATGGGCCAGCACGTTCGCCGTGGTGCCGCTGTGGACCACCCTGGTGCTCGCGTTCGCGGCCGTCATCGGCGAGGTGCGCCCCATCCACCTTCCCCGCGCGGGAAGGGAGGATCGCACGCTATCCACGAGCGCGCCGTTCGTATTGGCGCTCGTCGCCGTTGCCGGCGTGGGCGTGGCCGTGGCTGTACAGGTCATCGCGAGCGTCACCGACGACCTGCTCAACAGGCGCGAGTTCAAGAAGTCGCTGTTCAACACCTCGCAATACACGCTGAGCGTGCTGACCGCGGGTGCCATCTACGGATGGCTACGCGGCGAACCCGTCTTTGCCTTCCCCACCTCCGTGGACTCGCAAGACATCGGCCCGCTCCTGGTAGCGGGCGCAGCCATGTTCATCGTCAACTGGCTGCTCGTGGCCGGCGTGGTGTCAATCGTCACGCGCCAGCGGCTCATCGCGGTGCTGCGCCAGGATCCGCGCACATTCGTGGTGACGAACCTGGTGTTGCTGTCTATCGGCGGCATCGCCGCGATCGTTGCCGTGGATGGCATCGTTGCTTTGGCGCTTCTCGCGGCCCCGGTGATCGCCGCCCACCTGTTTGCAGCGTCGGCCGCGCGGCACGCCTATGAAGCCACCCACGACACCCTGACGGGACTGGGCAACCGCAGCCAGCTGGAACACGAGATTGCGCGGGCGCTTGCCGCCGCCCAACGCGCCCAGCACGAGGGGCCCGGGCTGGTACTGCTGGACCTTGACCACTTCAAGGACATCAACGACGCTCTTGGCCACCCGTTTGGCGACAAGGTCCTCCGGCGCGTTGCGGAGGAGCTCCGGGCTGCCGCGCCCGGTACGGCGTCGGTGCACCGCCTTGGCGGTGACGAGTTTGCGATGGTCATCAACGATGGCCCCATGGAGACGGCCGACGCTGCACGCGCCGTTCTCGCATCGCTCGACACCCCGGTGCGCATCGACGACCTCGAGCTGCTGGTGCGGGCCAGTGCCGGCGTGGCGATGGCGCCGTCCCACGGCACCTCCACCGAAGAGCTCATGAAGCACGTGGACATTGCGCTGTATCACGCCAAGCTCGAGCGCGACCGTATTAGCGTCTACTCGCCCGACTTCGACATCAACACCGTGGAGCGGCTCCAGCTGCTCGCGGACCTGCGCACCGCCATCGATGTGGGCGAATTGCACGTGGTTTACCAGCCCCAATTTGCGCTCGACTCGCGCACCATGGTGGGAGTGGAGGCGCTCGTGCGCTGGCGCCATCCGCGCCGGGGCGAGGTCACGGCGGAAGAGTTCATCGCGCTCGCCGAAAGCTCCGGACTGGTGGTGCCGCTCACGGACTACGTCCTCGATGCGGCGCTACGGCAAATCTCCCTCTGGCGCGCGCAGGGGCACCAGCTGCGGATGGCCGTCAACCTCTCCGCGCGGCTGCTGTCTGATCTTTCCCTGCCCGAGCAGATCGCCGGCGCGTTGCGGCGCCACGGCGTGCCAGCGTCGGCCCTGGTACTGGAGGTCACGGAAACCGGAATCATGGCCGATGCCGTACGTGCGGACACCGTGGTGCGTGCCTTGCGTGCGCTGGGCGTGGCGATTGCCATCGATGACTACGGCACGGGAAACGCGTCCCTCAACTACTTGAAGCGGCTCGAGATCGACGAACTCAAGATCGACCGCTCGTTCGTCAGCACCATCGGCACCGAGAGCCACGACCTCATCATCGTTCGCTCCACCATCTCGCTGGCAAACTCGCTGGGGCTGCGGGTGGTGGCCGAGGGCGTTGAGGACGAGCAGACGGCGCAATCGCTCGCCGCGCTGGGATGCCCCATAGGGCAGGGGTACTACCTTGCCGAGCCATCCCCGCCGCACCTCATCGAGGCGCTCTTCGCGGGCGCTCACGGCGCGGCGACCTAGCCCGCCGTGCTGGTCCTTGTGCTCGGCGCCCTCGGGGTGCTGTCGCCGCTCGTTGCCGGCCGCTGGCCCGCCGGACTGCTCCTCAACCGGTGGCGGCTTCCCGTGCTCATCTGGGCGGCGTTCATCGTGCAGGTGGTGGTGCTTGCGGTGTCGATGCCGCATTGGCTTGCCGCCGTGCTTCACGTGGTGACCTATGTGGCGGCGGTGGCGTTCCTGTGGCTCAACCGCCGCTTCCCCGGCGCGTGTGTGGTGGGGGCGGGCGCGCTGCTCAACGGCGTGGTCATTGCCCTCAACGGCGGCACCCTGCCCGCGTCGGCGGCGGCGGTTGAGCGTGCGGGGCTCACTCGCGACGGCGGGTTCGCCAACTCCGCGGTGCTCGACAATCCCGTACTTCCGTGGCTGGGTGACGCGTTTGCGTGGCCTGCGCCGATGCCGTTCGCCAATACGTTCAGCGTGGGAGACGTACTCATCGTGGTGGGCGTGTGGATCGCGGCGTGGAGCGGCTCGCGGCGCCTTGGCGCGGGTTGAGGGTGCGCCTTCAGTAACCCGCGCGAAATTTGCTGACCCGCGGAGCACACCAGGCATGATGCGCGCGGCGGGGCAAATTTTGCGCAGGTTACGTGCCGGTTTGGGACTGGAGCGGGTGACGGGAATCGAACCCGCGCTATCAGCTTGGGAAGCTGAAGTTCTGCCATTGAACTACACCCGCGGTGTGGGCTCCATGATAGCCACGTCTGCGCAGTGCCTCCGCTCCACACCCGCTACGAGGCGGGCTTGGCAACGAGCGAGAACGAGGCCGTCACGGACTGACCCGGCTGCACCACCAGCAGATTCGCCGAGTGAATACCGCGCTCTGCCAGGTTAAACGCGTCATTGGCGTTGCTCACCGGCTCCACGGCGAAGAACGGCTGACCCTGAGGGATGTAGACCACCGCGTGGCTCAGTGTGTCGTCCGCCTCGACGTCCACATCCAGCACCCCGGGCCACGTGATGGTTGCCAACGTGGGGGACGTGCGGGCCGTGTAGCAATCGTCAACAAAGGCGCCGCCAATGACGCGAGACGCCCGGAAGTCGGCGTCGGGCCTGATGTCGCCGGCCTCGCCAAAGGGAATGCAGCCCTCCGCCGCGTACGCCTGATCCACGTTGAGCTGCAGGTGTGCCGTGGGCGAGCCCGCCACCGAGCGCACAAAGTACGGGTGATGGCCAAACCCGGCGGGGAAGGTCTCATGGTCCGAGTTGGTGATGCCGTACGTCCACGTAAACCGCTCGCCCTCGAGGCGATACGTGAAGCGTGCCGTGAACGTCCACGGGAAGTTCACGCCATACACGTCGCGCGAGGCGAACTCGAGCACGGCATGCGTCCCCGACGCCTCGGCAACCGTCCACGGGTACTCGGAGCCCGTGCCGTGAATCGCGGTGCCGTCCGCGTGGTTCACACGCAACTGGTACGTCTTGCCCGCCCAGCGCAGTTTGCCCTCGGCGATGCGATTGGACCATGGCACCAAGGGGTACGACGCTGTGTCCGGGGCCACGCCGAGCGACTCCGTGGGCGTGGGGCGCAGCACGTCGTGCCAGGCGCCATTGACGAGCGTGCGCCCGTACGCGACGGAACCTCCAGTGGAGGGCAGCAGGCCCACCTGCCAGTGGTCGTTGGCCAGTTCGAGGATGTCGGTCATGGGCCCATTGTGGCGCACTCCACTCGCCACCGGTGGGCATGGGCCCGGGTGCTCGCTAAGGTTGTGGCAAATCAATCCGCGAGGGGACCACCATGACCGAGAACACACCCGCTGAGCCGGCCGTGCCCGCTGAGCCGGCCGCCGTAGCGCCCGAAGGGTACGTCCCGCCCGCGCCGCAGGCCCCACCCGCGTACGTCCCGCCCATGCCGGAGGCCGCACCGGTCGTTGCCGCAGCGTCGGCCTACGACCCGGTTCCGTTGCAGGCGCAGGTGGACACCTCCCGCAACTGGATGGGTGTCATCTCGCTGGTGTTTGGCATCATCGGCGGCTCGGTGATCGCGATCGTGTTTGGCATCCTGGGGCTCGTTGCCGTGAAGAGCGGCAAGGCCAGCAACAAGGGAATGAACATTTGGGGCATCGTGCTGGGCGCGGTGTGGATCGTGGTGACGATTGTGCTGTTCGTGGCGCTGGTGGTGTTTGCGGCCACCTCCGTGGACACCAACACCATGAAGAGCGCCGAGGTGGGCGACTGCTACACCAGCACGGTGCAGTTCACCAGCGACCTCGTGGATGTCAACCCGGTGTTCGGCTCGTGCGCCGTTGGCACCAACGCCGAGGTCTACTACGTGGGCGAGTTCGACAGCACCACGGGCCCCGACGACGCCGAATTCACGAGCGACTTGTTGGACTTCTGCACCTCGGACGCGGCCGTTGCCTACGTGGATCCCGACGTGGCCTACGACTACTTCGTGGAGTACTACATCCCGTACGCCACCACGTGGAACATCGCTCCGCACACCGTGGTCTGCGGGCTGTCGACGTCTGAGGGCACCATCGATCCGGGCGCGGTGCTGAACGACTAGGCCTCAACGCCTCGCTCGCGCGTAGCCTGGCGCCATGAGCCGTCGAGGCACGTGGGCCGGGGCGATGCTCGCCGCGACCACGGCGTGTGCGGTGCTTCTCGGTGCATGCGCTCCGCATGGGCCGGACCCCACGGTGAGTGATCGGCCGGGGCGCGTGACGGAGGCATTCGCCGACATCGCCTTCCCACGCACCCTGCAGGCGGAACGGCTCGTCGAAGTGCGCGTGCTGACTCCGAGCGACGCGCACGTGGTGGTGACGTCTGCGCGGCTCGAGTCGCCGCTTTTCGCGGATTCGCCCACGCGCGACGGCGAGGTGAGGCTGTTCCCGGACTGGACCAATCGCGTCCGGGTGCCGCTGGGTACAGCGTTGTGCCCTGCACCTGCGGGCGAGACCTCGGTGGCGTTGACGCTCAGCGTGGATGGGCGCTTGGTCACCGAGACGCTACGCGGGGACGATTCGGTCTTGCGCCAGATCAACGCAGAGGAGTGCGCGCAGCAGGCCGTGCTCGATGTGGCGACACCCAGCTTTGGGCCGATTATCAGGCAGGACGCGGCGTCCCTCGAGACGACCATCGTGGTGACTCGCGGCGCTGAGAGCCGCGACCAGCCCGTCACGCTGACGTCGATGACGGGGAACATCGTGTTCATCGTGAGGCTTGGGGACCCGCGGCAGTTGGCGCCGGGCATGGACGCGCTCGCGGTGCCGGCGGAGGTGACGGTGGGGCGCTGCGACCCCCATGTCTTTGCCGAGAGCAAGAAGACCTTCGTCTTCCCCGTGATGCTCGCGGTGGGTGCTGCAGAGCCCGCGTACGTGGAGATTCAACCCGATCCTGCCGCGCGCGGTGCCCTGCAGCGACTCTTTGAGGATTGCGTGGGGAGGTAGCCGGGTCGGCCTCACCCCCCCCAC
>Ga0206116_1000807_pt1 | contig 23424 bp, 10 predicted proteins | sample 3A1Ametagenome_FD_178000 | JGI IMG/M metagenome (GOLD analysis project Ga0206116, IMG submission 178000) | Enriched microbial communities from leaf-cutter ant dump, University of Wisconsin, Madison, United States - 3A1A | ecosystem: Environmental > Terrestrial > Nest > Insects nest > Nest dump...
TCTGCACAGTTCCGTTTTCTAAAAAGCTTACCACCAAGCTGTCGCCATTGATATCAATATATCGAATCGGATTATTGGCAGCATACTGATAGGTCGAAAGCGATGCATACTTTTCAGAATATCTGTCTGGTTAGTCAAAACGCCCGATTGTGGGATTATACACCCTCGCCCCAAAGTTAATCCTGTTGAGGTTAAAGGTACTCTCTTTTTCCTTCCCTTGCAATTCCCATCGGTTCTGAACGGAATTTACTACTCCCGTACCATTTAAACGTACGCCCCAGAGGTCAAAGTCTGTGGCGGCGGTTTTTTGCAGGGCAGAGCCGTTGGCACGGAAGCTGACGCGGGTATTGCCCAGGTGATCCTGGTAATCGAATTCGTAGATCCAGGTGCCGCCGGAGTAAATGGCGCGGCCGTCAGGTACGGTCATCTGGTAGGTGCTTCCGTTTTTGAAGACAAAGATGTCGGCATACTCCCAGTATTCCCCGGTACTGTACTCGGCTTTGAGCAGCTCGTCGTTGCCGTTATAGGTGTATTTGATCCACCGGGAGGAGGTAAGGGTGATCTCATCGGGCTGGTTAAGGTAACTGCTGTAGCTGATGTTCGTGATCTGGCTGTTGTCGTCGGTTTTGAGGCTGCCGTTATTGTAATAGGTATAGTTACCGCTACCATTGGGAATAAGGTCTACGTCATAACCGGTGGTGACGGTATCGGCCACGTTGGTGAGGCGGTTGCCGCTGTAGGTATAGCGCAGGCGGTCAATGGCTCCGAAGGTAGAGGTGCCGGTTTTCCCGGAGCGGTTCAGGCCGGTGATGTTGCCGTTACGGTCATACTTCAGGTGCATCAGGGTGTAGTTTTCGCCGCTGAGGCCGGAGTAAGAAGCACTTTTGAGCCGTTGGGCCGCATCATAGGCGAAGGTGTAGGTACGCAGGCCCACGGGGCTGTTGCTGAGCACGTGGTTCCAGTGCTGCTTGCCAATGGAGCCGTCCCAGCGCAGGGCCGTTTCGTATTCCAGCTTGTAGCTGAAGAGGTCGCCCTGGGCGGAGGCCGGCACCGCATTTTTAGAGGCATCCAGGTTAATGCCCAGCAGTCCGCCGCGCAGGTGCCAGGCCAGATCAACAGTCTGCAGCCCGCTGATGGAGGTGCCCGAGGCCGAGTAGGAGCCGTTGGGCAGGTACTTTTTCTGCGTCATGCGCCCGGCTTCGTCGTAGGCATAGCGGATGATCTCGGTGGGAGTGGTGTTAATGCCGTGGTAGGTTTTGGTTACGCGGCCGGCATAGTCGTAATCGTGATGCGTTTTTACATTGACGGTTCCGGTGGCAAACGGGTAGGTGACCTCTTCTTTGAGTACCTCTCCCGCAAAGTTGAACTGGTAGTTTTTGACGATCACGTTGTAATGATTGCCCACGCTTTTCTGGTGCACATGTTGGGTCTGGATCTGCCGGTTCAGGTCATCGTAATAGTAGGTGTCGGTATAGTAAACGGCATCGTTGCGGCTGTTGCGCTTGGCAATACCGGTCAGCAGTCCTTTGGCATCGGTTTTCGGACTGTAGAAAGCGCCGGTGGGTTTAAAAGCAAACTCAGAGGCGATAAAATAGTAGTTGTCATAAAAATAGTATCGCTCTATTTCATCCTGCACGGGTTTGAGCGAAGTCGGGAAGCTGACCTCGGTATAGGCCCAGTCTACCCATTTTTCATGAATCTGAGCCTGGCTGTTAAACAGGTTCTGGGCCGCGGCGCGGGTGGTGGTTCTGGCCATTTCGCCCTTCGCAATTTCCCGGTCATGAGCATCGTACTGGTAGAAAGTCCAGCGGTTAAGAGTGAACTGGTGGGCATTTTGGGTCATGACAGGGCGGTCAGCCAGGTCATAGACAATTTCGGTCCAGCCCTCGCCGGGAATATGCTTTCGGATAACCCGGTTGCGGTCATCGTACTCGTAGGCAAAAACATATTTCTGCCATACGTCAGAATCTTTGGTGATGCCCGCGTCTAAGGCATAGGCTTCAGGCTGAAGTACGGCCAGCAGGTTACCGCCCGGGTGAAAGATGAAATACGTGCCCAGGTCCTGGGTGCCGTCGTTCTGTGTCTTGAGGATAACGTTCCCGAAGCGGTCGGTAATTTCGCGGGTAATATTGCCCTGCTCATCGGTGAAGGTCTTCTTAAAAAGAGTGCCGGCAGGATAGTTACCGTTTCGTACAATATCGCCGGAGCTATTGATCTCGTAAATCCTGCTCAGGACCATTTCGGCAGCACCTTCGGCAGTTTGTACCCTTTTGGTGTTGGTGGCCCAGGCCAGACCGGGGCCATAGTTGTCGCGTTCGCGGTTCAGCGGCGAGTTGTCGAAGCCTGTGCTGCCTGAAGTAGAAAGCCCCTCGTGGGAGGAGTACGGCTGGTTGTCGCCATAGAAGCTTACCCCCAGGCTGTGGGTGGTGGTCTTGTAGGCGCCATCGTTAGCCGTGGTCGGTACGGGCAGGTAGTCACGTTGCATGCGGCTGTATTTGTCGTATTCGGTATATTTCAGCACCTGGTCTTTCTGCAGGGGCGACTGCCGGTAACCCAGCGTTTGTACCGGGCGGCCCAGGCCATCGTAGTATTGAATGGTGATCAGGGCTTTGGCGGCGTCAGAAGCGTCGGCTTCTGAGGTGCTGGCTACCCGGTATTTACTATGGGTTACTGCGGTATAGCCGGCTGAAAACGTCTGTGCAGCAGCCGTAAGGCCTGCTGCCAGCAGGCCGGAGAAAATAAGCGTGAACTTTTTCATGATCAGGTTATGGGTTAATAGTGGCGTAATTGTACCGGTACAGGTCGGTGATATTACCGTTATTGTCTTTCGCGCTTCTGAGCCGCAGCAGGCCGTCATAGGTGTATGAAGTCAGTGTACCCTGCGGCGAAACCGTGGCACTGAGACCTACATGCGGCCGGTGCGCATACCAGGTGATCATGCCGTAGGGAAAAGATGCCTGAAGGTTGCGGATACGGGTGGTTTCAGTAGAGGTAAAGACCGGTACGCTCATATTGGCAGGAGTGATACCGGCCGTGGTCATGGCTGCATCGGCATCTGTTTTAGACACATTTCTCATCTCGGCAATCAGCAGGGAAGAATTATAGCCCCATACCAGGGCCACGGAGATCTTTTTGTCGTCGAGGTAATAGGCCAGCGGTTTACCGTTGGTAGCGTAGTCGGTGTAAGTAACGCGGCGTTGCCATATTCCTCCCGCCGGGGCGTTCCAGATCTCTTTCAGGAGTATATTATTGGTAAACCCCCGCGCATTGGTTCCGGGAAACAGGCTGAATACCCGTTCTTCACTGTAAACAGTATAGTTTACAGAAGATACGCTATGGAAAATAAACGTATTTAGCGGAATGTTAAGCATATTCCGGGCTGCCAAAGCCGCAGAACCGGGGTCGGGAGAGGAAGAATAGGGATAAAAATATATTTCCCATATTGTTTCTCCGGTTCTGCTGCTAAGCGTTTCTTTTGAACTGACCAGCAGGTTAGAAGTGTAGGAGGTGTTTTCAATGGTACGGACGCCGTCTTTCACCGATCGTTTCTGAACAGGGAGTTTGATACCGGAATGGTAAGTTACAGGCAGATATTTGATAGACGGTTTAGAGGGTTGGTAAGTAGTAGGGCAGGGGACACTGCTTCCGACCACGTTATCGAAAATAAAAGGATTGGTGACAAATGCGGCGGCAAGCTGGCTATTGGTGGCCAGTTCACTGTATTCAAGTGTATCTGCCGCTACCAGCAGGTTGTCTTTGTTGTAAACGGCTTTGCTGAGCAGGTTGCCCCTGAGCCAGGGTTTTACGGTTCGGGTAGCATAATTGATATCGGTAACAATGACATCGGCTGTAAAATCAAAATTGTATACATTACGGCCGTTCTTCTGGGTGTCAGATGACTCTTCGAAAAATTCGGTAACGGCCGTGTAGTAGATTACTGCGGCGTCCATGGTGTAAATAGACGTATTGGGGCCATCCTGGGTAAAAGTGGCCTGTTTGGCAGAGGAACCGGGCGGGCTGGGCGGGTCAAACGGGCCCCTGGTGTAGTCAAGATCCTGCAGTAAGGGTTGCTGGGGGTCGTTGGGTTTCCAATTGGTGGCAATTAACCCTACACCCGCGCCGTCAGAAGAGGAGTATTCATACCTTTTAAGCGTGCTTTTGCTCCCGGTTGTACTTTTGATCGATTTTACTCTCAATCCTGCGCCATACTTCTCCGTACCCAGAAACTTGTATTTATTGGTTTCATAATCAAACTCGGTATAGCCTTGGGTGGGATAGGTGATTTTTTTAAGTACGGCATTCTTCATGTAGGTGGTAACAGTTTCCCGGTTGGCAGCACCGCCGTTTACGGCCACTCCATTATAAGACGGCACCGTAATAAGATGAGAGTTGGAAGCGCCGTTATAATAGCCGAAGTAATCCATGGCGTATACATCAGGCGAGGTATTCCAGGCCACCGTATTGGTCCAGTAATCGAAGTTATACGTTTCGGAAGTACTTTCCGTAGCATCGGTAACGGTAAGGCTGTTTAGTTTCAGACGGCTGTTAGTGCTGCCGTACGTGAAGTAACCGTAATTAAACTTGATGACTTTGATGAGCTTTTTTACACTGCTTTCATAATTATAAACATTGATTTGTTTCAGGAAGTGGCTTTGGGTCTGGTCAAGGCGTTCACCTGTAGAAGACTGAATAAACTCAATTTCACCGTTGGGAAAAGTTATCTTGTAGGGGTTTCTTTGGGTAATGACTGAATTTCTGTTCGACTGGACAGGAATCGATAAGGTAGTATTGGTATAATAGCCCCCTGAAGGTGAGGCATTATAAATAAAAGAAGTGGTCCAGGTATTTTCACTATACAGCATATTTCCGCCTGCCTGGTACGTGTAGGTAATCTGGTCATCGGTGTCCGGCGATTTGACCTCTGTCAGCAGCCAGCTTCCGGTATAATTCATAGAAAGCCCTGATGCGGTCACATTCTGCGTTTCTTTTTCGGCAAACCGGTATTCCGTACCCAGGTCATCCACAACAGTAAATGACTGAATAGCCCCTGAGCTGAAATTATAGGAAATATTTACCGGGTAGTCCGGTATTTTCATTAAATAACGCGTAATAAACTTTCCGCTACGGGTAGGTGTGGAGTAGGAAAAGATGTCGGGTTGGGCGTCAAAGTTGTTTGCTGACACCTGCATTCCATAGGTATAATCATTGGTATTATAGCAGAAATCCTTACTGGAAGTAATGGCCCCGCTATAGTTGAGATATCCTCCCGGTCCGTCATCTGCCAGGCCCTGCACATTGCGGCTCATGGAAGCCCCCAGATCCAGCGCCCAGCCCAGGCCTACCCAGGAGGCATGCTCATGTACCTTAAAGCCGGAGGCATGGTAACGTAAGGTTACGGGCATGGAGAGCTTGCCGTTGGTAATGGTATGCAGGGGTATGCTGATGTCCGGAATGCCCGTGGCTAAATTGACCTGGTAGTCTCCAAACTTCTGAATGCTGGCGGCGTTGGGTGAAAGCGGGGAGTACTGGGGAAGGATATTCCCTCCATAACCGGAGAGAAGTGATACAGATGACCGGGCCGTGGAGTCTTTAAGTACTTTCTCATCTTGTGCAAACGAAGGGCGGAAAAGGATGATCCCCAGGAGGACCAGGATTTTTTTTGAAGTAAACATGGTGTGATACATTGTAGGTGAAATTGCTCATTTACATGGGATTATAAAGCTTTGAAAGATTTATGAAACGAAGTTATATAAAAATATTTCAATTTTATATTAAAATGATAATATTTTATTTAACGGTATCCGGTTGCTTCGCCGACCGCCCGGATAGGTTCGTTTCTAGTGTTCATGTCCGCCTGTATTTGATAGTCTGGCATTGATGAAGAAAGCTCCTTTTATTACTATTTGTGCATGGCCGGGAATATCCTGCATAAAAGTTACTGCGGTATAGCCCATAGTAGAAACGCCTTTTACCACTTCGACTTTTTCAAAGTTTACGTTGTCTCTGGCTTCTTCTTTGTGATCGGTTTCTTTTTTGCCGTGCTGATGGCCGTCTTCTGCTTCCCCGTAATGTTTTTCAGGCTTTTTATCGGTTACCATAAAGATGTAGTATTTCCCGTCTGCATTTACAATAGCCTCGTTGGGTACTGCCGGCGTGGTAATATTGCTCAGGCTTACAATACCTGTGATGTTCATTCCGTCAATCAATCCTGTTTTATTCCCTGTTACGGAAGCATGAACAGAAATTGTTTTACTGTCGTTTTCAAATGATGAGCCGATACTAAAAACCTTTGCATCATATTCATTAACAGGATTGTTAGTCAATGTAAAATGTATAATCTGCCCGGTTTTCATCATGGGTAAATCTTTCTCAAAAACCTGTAAATCCAGATGCAATGAACTGTTATCTACAATTTCGGCAACAGGCGAAGAAACGTCTGCATAGCTACCTATCTTGGCAAACAGGTTGCTTATTGTTCCGTTCAAAGGGCTTGTAACTACCAGTGCTGATTTCAGGTTGTTGTTTGATACTGAATTTGGATCGATACCCATTAATTGTATTTGCTGCTGCAACGATGCTTTCCGGGTGCGAAGTGTATTGAGCTCTGCTGTTGCATTCTGTAAATTTTTCAAAGCACCTGCATTGCCCGAGCTGAGTTCCTGTTGCCGTTGTACTTCCTGCTCTGCAAAGGTTATTCTGCTGCCAATGGTCAGGTATTCTTCCTGCAGCTGGATAAACTGCGGATTGGCAATAGTGGCTATCACTTGTCCTTTCCGTACATAATCGCCAATTTGAACATTCAGGGTCCTGATTACTCCACCATACAGTGAAGTTGCATTGCCTTTGTTATTGTTTGGCACCCGCAACATCCCATTTGCTTTTATAGTAGCTGTGAGCTCTTTGCTTTCTACTGTGCCGAATTGTATATCCACCGCTTTTATCTGTTCTTGCGTGAGGGTGGCAATGGTTAGCGGTGCTTCTTCGGGATTAGCTTCGTTTGAAATTACCGCCTCCCCGGGCTTTTCCTCATCAGGTGAATGACTGTTCTTGTTGCCACAACTGCTTAACAGGACATTCAGCAACAATACAAATGCTATTGATTTTTTTATTTTGAAATACATACCGATCTACTGATTAATTAATGAATAAATATGGATTACCGACTGATTTACCTGCTGAATGCTTTTCAGGTAATTCAACTGTATATCTGTAGCTGTCTGCAAAGCATAGAGATACTCTACATAGCTGATGTCACCCGTACGATAACTCGACTGTGCTGCTGAAACGATATCGTTTGCATGGGGCAGGGCTTGTTGCTGATAATATTTGAACTGCTGCAAATCCTGCTGATATTGCTGCATGGCGGTTTGCAATTGTGTTTGTAACAAAATCTGCTGTTGCTGTGCGCTGGCCTGTGCCGCTCGCTTTTGATAGTCCCAGGATTTTATTCTTGCCTGGGTTGCTCCGGCTGTCAAAGGAATGGCAATGCCAATGTTTACCGAACTGAACCGGTTGCCCCGGTTAAAATACTTCTCCTGTCCGTTTACGGTTTGAAAGCCTGTCAAAGATTGATTGACGTACCCCACTGTAAAATCGGGTAAGCTCCGGGCTTTTTCTACTTTTTTTGCCTGCTCTGCAATCACAACATCCTGATATAGCGCTTTTATAGCAGGGTGGCCTGCTATGACTGAGCTATCTGACAGAAGGCTTATCTGCAAGGGCTGAAATTCGGCATCGTTGCTTACATCAAACGGTTCATCGGTATTCATCAGGGCCTGTAAGTATTGACGGGCGTTTTGTAAATACACTCCGTTCTGTTTCAGCAATAAATTGATCTCGCCCTGCTTTGCCTGTGCTGTACTGATTTCAACTTTTTTTGTATCGCCTGTTTTGTAACGCAGCTCCGCCACTTTGATAAAATCATGGTACAAGCTGTTCAAATCCAGTAATTGCTTTTGATTGTGTTGCAGGTATTGAATTTGGTAGTAGGATGTCCGTACCTGATTTTTTAATTCAAGTACGGTTATCTCACTTTGCAGTTCTTTACTTTTTACTTCGGCATTTATAAGTTCTTTTCTGGCACCAAACAGCGTAGGGAAAGGTATTGTTTGTACAATCTGAAAAGACTGGTCAAATTTGATACTGTTGTATTGACCCGCCTGTGTATTAACATCCAGCTTCGGCAATTCGCCCGATGTTTTATTCAGGCTCCGGGCTGATTTTATTTCAAAGTCTTTTGCCTTGATGGTACCATTGTTTTGCAGGGCTATGTTTATGGCGTCTTCTATACCAATAACTTTTTTTGTTTGGGCGTTGGCGCTGAAGCCTGGCCCCGAAAGTAGCCATAGCAGTAGGGTTATAACTGATTTCATTTTTGCTGTTTTCCTGAAATTGATTTTGTATTGAATATGATATAGAGCAGCGGCAATACAAACAGTGTAAGGAATGTAGCCGTTATCAAGCCACCAATGACTACTGTTGCCAATGGTTTTTGTACTTCTGCTCCTGCTCCTGTGCTTAATGCCATAGGTAAAAAGCCCAAACTGGCTACGGTTGCCGTCATGAGTACAGGTCTTAATCGTTCTTTTGTCCCGTCAGATACCCGTTTTAAAATGTCGGTAACTCCGTCTTTTTCTGATTGGTTGAAAGTTCCGATCAACACAATTCCGTTTAATACGGCTACACCAAATAAGGCAATGAAACCGATACCTGCGGAAATGCTGAACGGCATACTACGAAGCCATAAAGCGAACACACCACCTATGGCACTCATTGGGATTGCGGTAAAAATCAGACATGCCTGCCGGAGCGAACGGAAGGTAAAGTACAAGAGTGAAAAAATAAGAAGCAAAGATGCCGGAACGGCTATCATCAGCCGCCGGCCTGCTTTCTGTAAATTCTCAAACTGTCCGCCATAAGTAAAGTAATAACCTGCGGGTAATTTTATTTGTGTGTTCAATTTTTGCTGAATATCATCTACCACGCTTTGAACATCCCTGCCCGATACATTGAAACCGATAACTATTCTTCGTTTGCCTGCTTCACGGCTGATTTGTGCTGCTCCCAATTTGTAGTTGATTGCTGCTACCTGTGATAACGGAATTTGATGGCCTGTGCTGGTCGGTATGGTTAAGTTGCTGACATCGTCTATATCGGTTCTGTAAGCACTGTCTAAACGAACCACCAGATCAAAGCGTCTTTCATTTTCAAAAACCTGTCCTGCACTTTTACCTGCAAATGCGGCGCTTACTATATGGTTTACATCTTCTACGGTGATGCCGTAATTGGCAAGCCTTGTTCTGTTGTACTCCACATGGATTTGAGGCAATCCGCTTATCCGCTCTACCTGCGGTGCAGTAACACCGTCCACACTTTGTATTACCTGGCTCACTTTGCCGGCATAAACGGAAAGGCTGTCTAAATCTTCCCCGAAAATCTTTACTGCCACATCCTGCCTTATGCCTGTCATTAATTCATTGAAACGCATCTGAATGGGTTGGTTTTTTTCAAAGAATACGCCCGGAATAACTTCTAAGGCTTCATTGATTTCATCGGCTAACCGGGTATAGCTTTTTGAGGTTTTCCATTCTTTTTGCGGTTTCAGGATGATCATTAAATCGGTAGCTTCCGGAGGCATGGGGTCTGTTGGAACTTCTGCTGACCCCGTTTTACCTACTACCATTTTTACCTCGTCAAATTCTTTGATAATCCGTGAAGCCTGCATGGATGTTTCAATACTCTGACTCAGTGAGCTGCCTTGTGGTAATATGCAATGAAAAGCAAAGTCGCCCTCCTGCAATTGGGGTATGAATTCACCCCCCAGATTTTTGAAGATAAAAAGACTGATTGTAAAAAGTAAAACGGTACTGCCGGCAATGGCATATTTTACGGTAATCGCTTTTTGCAAAAAGGCCTGATAAATGCCTTGCAGAAAGTGTATCATTTTATCCGAAAAGGTTTTCCTGCGGGAAATATTTTTTGACAGGAATAATGCACACATCATCGGTATATAGGTCAGGGACAGGATCAATGCTCCTGAAATGGCAAAGCCAACGGTTTTAGCCATAGGTGTAAACATTTTGCCCTCAACGCCTGCCAGCGTAAGTATAGGAATGTAAACCACGAGGATAATGATTTCGCCAAACGCTGCGCTGTTACGGATTCTGGAAGCGGAAACAAACACCTCTTCGTCCATTTCCTGTTGTGTTAATCTATGGATTGACTTTCGTAAACCCAAATGGTGCAATGTGGCTTCTACAATGATCACTGCGCCGTCCACGATTAATCCGAAGTCAATAGCTCCCAGGCTCATCAGGTTGGCACTTACTCCGAAAACATTCATAAGCCCCAATGCAAACAGCATGGATAAGGGAATGGCAGAAGCGACAATTAACCCTGCTCTCAGATTCCCTAAAAACAGCACCAATACAAAAATGACTATCAGCGCTCCTTCAATCAGGTTCTTTTCTACGGTACGGATAGCCCGGCCTACCAAATCGGTACGGTCTAAATAGGGTTCTATCACAACATCGTCGGGCAATGATCTTTGGATTTCGGGAATTTTTTCTTTGATGCGTTGCACCACCTCGTGACTGTTTGCTCCTTTGAGCATCATTACCACACCGCCAACGGCATCAACTTCGCCGTTGTAGGTCATTGCCCCATAACGAACCGCATTGCCGAACTGAACATTGGCGACGTCTTTTATGAATATGGGAATGCTGCCGTTTGTATTTTTTACGGCTATGTTCGCTACATCTTCCAACGAAGTAATCCAGCCAATGCCCCGAATGAAGTAGGCATTGGGCTTCTTGTCAATGTATGCACCGCCTGTATTCTGATTGTTCTTTTCAAGGGCATTGAAAATATCGTTAATGCTTACGCCCATTGCTTTTAAACGGTCCGGGTTTACGGCTACTTCGTATTGTTTCACCTCGCCCCCGAAACTATTTACTTCGGCTATGCCTTTTGTTCCGTTCAGTTGCCGGGCTACAATCCAATCCTGCATGGTACGCAGGTCTTTGGCGTTATATTTCCCTTCACTTCCTTTTTGGGGATGCAGGATATATTGATACACTTCGCCCAATCCTGTGCTTACAGGTGCCAGCATAGGTGTGCCGATGCCTTTCGGTATGTTTTCTTCTGCTTCTTTCAGCTTTTCATTGACGAGCTGCCGGGCAAAATAGATATCTGTATCCTCGTCAAAAACAACAGTAATAACCGAAAGCCCAAACCTTGAAATACTTCGGGTTTCTTCCAAATCAGGAAGATTGGCAATGCTTTGCTCAATGGGAAATGTAACCAGCTGTTCTACTTCCTGTCCTGCCAGTGCAGGACAAACGGTAATAATCTGCACCTGGTTGTTGGTAATATCGGGCACGGCGTCAATGGGTAGCCTGGTAACGCTCCAACTTCCCCAAATGATGAGTAACAAGGTCATTATACCAATGACTAACTTGTTTTTAATACTGAATTTTATGATACTGTCTAACACAATTCATTGGATTAATACGAACGGATTAAAACTCTTTCTGTTTAGAACAAGAGAATAGTGAATGTACGGAATGACGACGTATACGGCGGTTAACGCATAGCAGTATGCCCGCGCCGATAGTACATTAGCCGATATGTATTAAGCCTTAATCTTTGGCGGTTGCCAGATATTTCCGTAATAATTGGAAACGAAAGAAAAATCACGAACAGGGTAAGTGATTTGTGAAGACACCACGAGCTTTGTGATCTGGAATTTATGAGATGTGAATTTCAGATTTACAGATGTACTGCAACAAGTGCAGGTACAGAAAGGGCTGCAATTATCATTGTGGTCTGCATGGTGATTGTGAGCCTGTGAATATTCTTTATAGGCAGTATCATTCTGGCAGTCATTGTATGCATCACTGCAGGGCACTACAGACAATGCCAGAATGTATATGCTGAATATGTATGCAAAAAGCCTCATTCAAGTGCAAAGATAGTAATTAGTTTGGAAAATGAAGGATGTTAATATACACTCTTTCGGCCCTGGTCCGGGAAATAGGGAGCCCTGTTTTTACCGGCTCCAAACAAAACAATATTTGCCTGTTTAATTTGGATTTTTCGGGCATTTGATATTCCTTTGAAGCGTAATTCTACAACAAAAAAAGAGTATCGTTTAATATAGTGGAGTCATGGAGAACGGGGCGGGCTCCTAGTGCGGTCATTCCGCCGGGTATCCTCACAAAATACTTTATTTCTTCCGGATACCCCGGGCTGTTCTTCTTATGGGTCAGGGATTTGTGTGTACAGGGTTAATGAATAATTTATCAATCAATTCAATATGAAAAATGTTCAACGTTTCAGAAGGTATTATCGAAATACCTTAAGTCCACTTTTACTGATGGGGCTTGTTGTGATGTGTGTGGTGGGTGTGCCTCTTACCGCGGCGGCGCACTTTAAGCTGGCGGAAATAAAAGGAACCGTAAAAGATTCGAAAGGGGAAGCGCTCATTGGCGCCACCATTAACGTGAAAGGAAAAAATACCGGTACCATGGCCGATGTGAACGGTAACTTTAGCCTCCAGGCCGAATCAAACGATATCCTGGTGGTTTCTTATGTAGGGTATGTTACCCAGGAGGTTCCGGTAAACGGGCGCTCACTGATTGATATAGTGCTCGCGGATGACCAGAGTATACTGGATGAGGTAGTGGTGGTAGGATACGGTACACAAAAGAAAGCCGACCTTACCGGGGCCATCTCCAACATTAAAACCGATGAGATCATGAAGCAGCCGGCTACTTCGGCCATGCAGTCGATCCAGGGAAAAGTAGCGGGAGCCACCATCATTGCCAACGAAGCACCGGGCTCGTCGCCTACCGTGCTGATCCGCGGTATGGGTACTGCCCTGGGCGGGCGGAATCCGCTGTATATCGTAGACGGCATGCCGGCAGATAACATCAACAATATCCACCCGAACGACATCCAGTCAATGGATATATTGAAAGATGCCTCTTCTGCCTCTATTTATGGTCTGAGAGCAGCTAACGGGGTGGTTATTGTTACCACCAAGAAAGGAAAGGCCGGGAAAACCCAGATCTCTTACGACGGCTACATGGGGACCAAAGGTGTGCTGAACCGGGTGAAAATGGCCGATGCCAGGCAATATACCACCTATTACAACGAGAACCTGGCTTCGCTGAACCAGACCTGGCGCCTGGCTGAAAACCAGCCCAACAATACCGACTGGTACGATGAGCTGCTTCAGAACGGTAAGCAAATGAGCCACTCGCTTAACCTTTCCGGCGGCTCGGATAATGTAGACTTTTTCCTGAGCTACAACAACTATGCTGAAGAAGGTATCCTGAAGGGAGCAACGTATAACCGGAATACCCTGCGGAATAACAACACTTACCGCTTTTTTAACAGCAGGCTGAAAATCAACCAGACGCTCAACCTGACCTTCACCGAAGCCAACCCCAAAGCATACGGTAACTTTAACTCTGCGTACCGCCAGTCACCGCTGGTGCCCGTACAGTATGCCAACGGCCGCTACGGACGTTCCATCGTTAACCGCACCACAGGTATTGTCACCTATGAACGTAACGCGGGCGATAACATCGGTAACCTGAACTCTATCGGTAACCCGGTATATGACCTGATGATGCAGAATGAGCTGCAGAACACCAATACACTGCAGGGCGGACTGGAAGCGGAGGTGAAAATCACCGACTACCTGAAGTTTAATTCCCGTTTTGGTGCCACCCGTTATGCCTCCCGGTCACGGAACTTCACCGACACCAAAACCAACTGGCTGAACGCAGACCCTACCCGTACGGAGGCTGAATTCCTGGCTCTGAAAGCGGCTAACCCCGCTACTACCGCCTATGCCAATAACAGTTTGTATGTAGGAAATTCAGAGACGTTCCGTTGGGTGCTGGAAAACTTCCTGACCTTTAACAAGTCGTTTGACAAGCATCACCTGGAAGCTACCGTGGGGATGTCGAGAGAGAAAGTAAACATAGGAAACGGGATGAACGGTACCGGGTACGACGTGCCTGACCAGGAGCAATACTGGAACATCAACCTGGGCTCCAGCGCTTACCAGAAAATTCTTAACCAGACGTATTATACGCCCCGGGCGCTGGCTTCTTACTTCGGAAGAGTTCAGTACAATTTTGACAGCCGGTATTACCTGACCGCCACCTTACGTCGTGACGGATCAAGCGTTTTCAAAAACAACGAACAATACTGGGGTACTTTCCCGTCGGTGGGCGCTGCCTGGACGGTATCTAACGAAGACTTTATGCAGGATTCGCCTTTTGACCTGCTGAAAGTACGCCTGAACTGGGGTAAGCTGGGTAACCAGGATATCCCGCTGAACGTAAGCCAGATCCTGACCAACCCGGGCAGCAGCAGCTACAACTACGTATTCGGTCCCGGACAGGAGCTGGTTTTCGGAGCCGCTTACGGTACCCCTGCCGTGAATGTGTCGTGGGAGGTAACCGAAGAGACCGGCGCAGGGCTTGACTTCGCGTTCCTGAATCATAAATTGAGCGGGTCACTCGATTACTACCACAAGCTGAACACCAATGCTATTCTGTATGTAACACCGGGATATACGTCTACGTATGAAGGTAACTTTTATGCGCACGGCGCAAAAGTGCTGAACAACGGTATTGAAGCAGCCCTGAACTGGAACAGCACCACGGGCATCGGCCTGAACTATAGTGTGGGCGTGAATTATGCGTATAACAAAAACACCGTGAAAGATGTGACGCCGGCCTATGACGGCCAGACGGGAGGTAGCTTAGGAAACGGACAAATCACCAAGCAGCTGCGGGAAGGTCAGCCGATTTACGGCTGGTGGATGTACGAAGCAAACGGTGTATGGCAAACGCCTGAGGAAATCAAGCAGGGTGTTGCCGTGGGATCACCCAAGCCGGGTTACCTGAAATATGCGGATCAGAACGGCGATGGCGTCATTGACAACAAAGATAAGGTTTTCATGGGCTCTTACCTGCCTACGCATACCTACGGGATCAACATCAGTGCCGACTATAAAAATATCGACCTCTCTATTTACGGATACGGCGTAGGTGGAAATAAAATTTATAACGGCCTGAAAGGTACCCGGATTGACGGTGGTGAGAACGTAACCCTGGAAATGTATGAAAAACGCTGGCACGGAGCGGGAACCAGTACGGTGAACCCCGGCGCTGACCGCGACTCTTACGCTTCCAGCTATTACCTGGAGCCCGGTGCTTTCTTCCGGATCAACAACATCACGCTGGGATATACCCTGAAAAAACTGTATTCCGGAACTTCCAGCCTGAGAATTTATGCTACTGCCCAGAACCCGCTGATATTTACAAAATATACCGGTTTCTCTCCTGAGATAGCGGGTGACGGTGACCCTTCGGGTACAACAGGTGTGGAGCTGGGGGCTTACCCTACCACCAGGAACTTTATTTTGGGCCTTAACATACAGTTTTAATGTTTTTAAATCATGAAAAAGAACAAATTATATATATCACTGCTTGCGGCATTTTCACTCGGGATCGTATCCTGTGAAAACGATTTCCTGGATGTAGACTCCCGCGAGAAAGTAGAAGCCAAAGACAGCCAGGTTATTTATGAGCCGGAGGCTTTTGTGAACGGTATTTACGGGATGTTTACCGACTGGAACTACGCTTTCTCTTTCCTGGGCATTACCGAGATTATTTCGGATAATGCAGACAAAGGGTCTTCACCCACTGACAAAGGAACCGATAAAGATATCCTGGATGATTTAACCTATACGAGCAGCGTGCCGTCAGTAAGGGATATGTGGAAACACTGGTACAAATCGGTGGGGAGGGCTTCTCTCGCTATTGAGTATATTGAGAATTTCGGATTGACCGATCAGGCCTACAAGAGCCGGCTGATCGGGGAAGCCCGCTTCCTGCGTGCACTGAATTATTTCTACCTGGTACGCGGTTGGGGCGATATTCCTATCCAGGATCGTGACCTGGTAAAACGGGTACCGACCGCTGAGGTATATGCCTATATTGAAGCAGATTTAAAAGCGGCTGCGGATGTATTGCCTGTTAAGTCGGCATATGCGGCCAAAGACCTGGGAAGAGCCACCAAAGGAGCGGCACAGGCCCTTTTGTCAAAAGTATACCTGTACCAGGGGAAATACCAGGAAGCCTATGATATGGCCAAAACGGTGATCGGTTCGGGAGAATACAACCTGGAATCTGACTATGCCCGTATCTGGCGTGAAGTGGGCGAGAACGGCCCGGAATCTATCTTTGAGTTCCAGGCCCGCGGAGAATCGATTGCCCACGGAATTCAGCAGTATTCCCAGACGCAGGGTGCCCGCGGTACCGGTGGCTGGGGCTGGGGCTTCAACGTGCCTTCAGACAACCTGCTGCAGGCCTTCCTGGCAGAGAAAGACTCGGTAAGGATGAACGCTACCATTATATTCAGGGGTGAAACCCTGTATGACGGCCGGGTGATCAGCGAGGGAGCAGAAAATCCCATGTACAACGAGAAGGCGTACGATTCAAGAGACCCGGGTGGCGCTGATAACGGTAAGAATCTGCGCTACCTGAGACTGGGTGAAGTATACCTCATCCTGGCCGAATCGGCCAATGAGCTGGGCAAAACATCAGAAGCGGTATCTGTTTTGAATATCGTACGTAACCGCGCCAAGCTGCCTGATTATACTTCCTCTAACCAGACCGATGTACGTCAGAAAATCTGGAACGAAAGAAGACTGGAGCTGGCATTCGAGCATGACCGCTGGTTTGACCTGATTCGTACACACCAGGCAGAGGCTGCTATGAAAGCGAACGGTAAAACTTTCCAGCAAAGGCATAACCTGTTCCCTATTCCGAACGATCAGATTATCCAGACACCTGATTTTGTACAAAATCTTGGCTGGTAAGACAGATTGAGAAGGCGGGTGGAATAAGCCTGCTATACACCTAGGGATGCCCTTCAATTTCTACGGGAAACAACCGGTTTTTCGTAGAAATTGAAACCGGGCATCCTTTTTTCCTGCATTACTATGAAATAGCCATGAGCAGTCAGCTATCAGAAGTCGGGCACACCGGGTGAAGTATCACCAACCGGCCCATGAATAAGTGGTCCGCCGCTGCGGCTGATAGCTGAAGGCTGAAAGCTAAAATTTTATACATATGAAAAAAGGTATTTTATTTCTTGCGCTGGTATTCCTGTGCAGCTGTTCTTCCGGAACGAAAGAAGAACCCCAACCGGATCCGTTGGAGGTCCGGGGTATTCGTTTGGGCAGTCAGCCGGCAGATGAACCGGCAGCGCGGATTGCCGTACCTTTGAACGCCGCTATAACCATAGACTTCAGCCAGCCGCTTGACCCGGCTGCCGGTCTCACCCCCTTTATTTCGCTGTTGAACAGGAAAGGGGAGACCGTTGCCTGCAGCTATACGTTTTCCAATGAGAACCGTACGCTTACCCTGGAGCCAACGGGCGGGCTTGCCGGCTTTCAGCGGTATACGTTTGTTGTGCGCAGCGGGCTTACCTCATCAGAAAAGGGTATTCTCCGTAAAGAGGAGAGCTTATTCTTCTATACCGATGCCGACAGGACAGATAAGATGGAGCGGATCTCCGATGATGCGCTGCTTACTAAAGTACAGCAACACACCTTTCGTTACTTTTATGATTTTGCCCACCCCGTGTCGGGCATGACCCGGGAACGGAGTTCCACCCTCAATACCGTCACTACAGGCGGTACGGGCTTTGGAGCGATGGCACTTTGTGTGGGTGTGGCACATAAGTTTATTATCCGCACGGAGGCATTGGCGCAGCTGGATAAGATAGTGACATTCCTTGAAAATGCCGAGAAGTACCACGGGGCTTTCTCCCACTGGTATGACGGCAATACAGGGCGTACCCAGCCTTTCAGTGCAAAAGACAACGGGGCTGACCTGGTAGAAACCTCTTTCCTGATGATGGGCCTGCTGACCGCGGGGGAGTTCCTGGGTGACGCCGGGCTGAACCGGAGAATAGACGCGCTCTACCAGGCTGTGGAATGGAATTTCTTCCTGAACGGAACAGAGAGCCTGTTCTGGCACTGGAGTCCCGATTACGGCTTTGAGCTGAACCTGAAGATCAGCGGATGGAACGAGGCGCTGGTGGCTTATGTGCTGGCTGCCGGATCTGAAAAATATGCTATTGAAAAAGACAGCTACATCAAGGGCTGGGCGCGCAACGGTGCCTTTCTGAATGGCAACCTGTACCAGGGCATCCGCCTGCCGCTGGGAGCCGATTACGGCGGACCGCTCTTTATCTCGCAGTACTCTTTCCTGGGTATTAATCCTTTCGGGCTGTCAGACGATTACATGACAGATTATGCCGTTCAGTGCCGGAGCCATACCCTCATCAACCGGGCGTATTGTATGGAGAACCCAAATACATTTCCGGGATACGGACCTTACTCCTGGGGGCTGACCGCCAGCGATAATCCCACGGGATACGCGGCGCATTCTCCCCGTAATGACAAGGGCGTTATCAGTCCTACCGCGGCGCTATCGTCGTTTCCGTATACCCCGGAAGAGTCGATGGAGGCGCTCCGCTTCTTTTATTATACATTGGGCGATAAGCTTTGGGACGATTACGGTTTTAAAGACGCCTTTTCTGTTAAAGACGACTGGTACGCCTCTGACTATATTGCCATTGATCAGGGCCCCATTATTATCGGTATAGAAAATTACCGCACGAAGCTCCTGTGGACGTATGGTATGAAAAGCCCGCCGGTAAAAAACGGGCTTTCAAAGCTGGGCTTCCGGGTTATTTGATTTTCGGGCTTTCAAAGCCCAGTTTTTTCAGGCCATCCTGAATTTCGGGGATCTCCATAAACAGGTTCCAGAGCAGGCCGCTCCGGTAGTTTTCAATCATCACCACAATAGGCCCCTGGTCAATGGCCAGGTATGACGGAGCTACCCAGTTTTTAGAGTCGTTAAAAGCATCGTAAAATCCGTATTCTCCCCACAGCTGATCACCGCGTTCCTCGTAAAAATAACGCAGGGCAGCCATCGATTCGGCTGGTGTATACGGAAACGACGATAGCGCTGCGGTAGGGGTGATGACACCCAGGTCATTGGTAGGTGAGTGCGCATTATACCCTTCATGGTTATCTGAAGCGGTCAGGCCCCAGCATTTGGCGCTGTACCCCTTAAAGCCGTTGGGGTTTTTTACACAATGCAGGTAATTGATCCGGGTATGGTTGACGTTCTGTTCCCAATAATCGGCGTACCGGTCTTTCAGGCCGCGGGGGTCAAGCCCCATAAAAGAATAATGCGCAAAAAACAGCGGGCCGCCATAGTCAAATCCCAGCGGAAGCTTCACGCCGTAAAACTCCTTCCCGTTCAGGAAATGATCGTTTTTAGCGTAGCATTTATGGTAGATGTCGGGGTTAATGGCGTATCGCCTGGAGGAGGCCGCCAGCACATAGGTGATCAGGGTTTCGTTATAGCCCCGCAGCTCAAAATTCATAGCCCAGCCGTTATTGGGGCTCCAGTGCCAGTACAGCTGGTTTTTTGAGCCCTGGGTATACCAGTCCCATTCTATCTCGTTCCACATCATGGTGATCAGGCCGCGAAGACTGTTTTCTGTGGGATTGTTCCGGCCGAAATACTGCCGGGCGGTCAGGAGCCCCTGGAAGAGCAGGGCAGTTTCTACCAGGTCACCCCCGTCGTCTTTCCGGCTGAAAGGAATGGTCTGGCCGGTGCTGCCGTGAAGCCAGTGGGGAAATACCCCGTGGTAAACGGGCACTTTGGCAAGAAACCGGGCAATTTTCTGAACCCGCTGAGCGCCTTCTTCCCGGCTTATCCAGCCTCTTTCGGCAGCCACTACGATAGCCATAACGCCAAAGCCGGTTCCTCCCGTGGTGCAGGTCTCATCGCCATAGCCGAAGGCCTGGTTGCTTCTTTCACGGGCCAGCCCGCTCACCGGGTGGCCGAAATCCCAGAAATACCGGAAAGTTTGCTTCTGTACCAGGTCAAGCAGCTGGTTATCTGTGAGGGGCTTCTTTTGAGCGGACAGGAATGCCGGAATAAGCAAAACGACTAACAGTAATCTGATCATTGGTGAAAAGTTAAACGGTTAGCAATTTACTAAAAAACCGGCATTCCCGGCGGGTTTTCCCGCTTATTCTACCGTAACCGACTTGGCCAGGTTGCGGGGCTGGTCTACGTTACGGCCCCTGAGCACCGCAATATAATACGAGAGCAGCTGAAGCGGAATAACCGTCAGCAGGGGCTGCAATACCTCATGCGTATTGGGAACCTCTATGGTGAAGTCCACCATCTTCCTGACCTCGGTATCGCCTTCCGAGACAATGGCGATTACCCTTCCTTTACGGGCTTTTACCTCCTGTATGTTGGATACCACCTTCTCATACGAGCTGTCACGCGTGGCAATGAATACCACCGGCATGTCTTCGTCGATGAGCGCAATAGGACCGTGCTTCATTTCGGCGGCCGGGTAGCCCTCAGCATGAATATAAGAAATCTCTTTCAGCTTTAAGGCGCCTTCCAGGGCTACCGGGAAGTTGAGGCCCCGGCCCAGGAAGATAAAGTTCTGCGCAAAGGTGAAGAGCTTGGAAATGTCTTTGATTTCGTCGGCCAGGGTCAGGATCTCCTCCACTTTTTTCGGGATCTCCGACATTTCGATCAGCAATCTCCGGAAAGTCTCATCGGTAATGGTTCCTTTCTTGTGCGCCGTAGCAATGGCAATCATAGACAGCACGGTTACCTGGGCGGTAAAAGCCTTGGTACTGGCTACACCGATCTCCGGTCCGGCGTGGGTATAGACGCCGGCATCCGTTACCCGCGATATCGATGACCCCACCACGTTGCATACGCCCAGGATAATGGCTCCTTTGGCCTTGGCCAGCTCAAGCGCGGCCAGGGTATCGGCGGTTTCGCCCGACTGCGAAATGGCAATTACAATATCGCCTTCCTTGATGATGGGGTTCCTGTACCTGAACTCCGAGGCGTACTCTACTTCCACGTTGATCCGGGCCAGCTCCTCAAACAGGTATTCGCCCACCAGCCCGGCATGCCAGGATGTGCCGCAGGCTACAAATACGATACGTTTGGCTTTGGCCAGCTTGCCCAGGTAGTCGCGCAGACCGCCCAGCTGGATCAGGGCTTCATCGGCATTTACCCGGCCCCGCAGGCAGTCGGCTATGGACCGGGGCTGTTCAAAGATCTCTTTGAGCATGAAATGATCGTACCCGCTCTTTTCAATGGCTTCCAGCTCAAGGTCTACCGTTTGGATCTGCGGATCAGACGTCTCGTTCTGAAGGTTCCTGATCTCCAGGCCGTTTTCAGAAACCACGGCTATTTCCAGGTCATCCAGGTACACCACTTCTTTTGTATATTCAATGATGGGTGTGGCGTCAGAAGCAAAGAAATATTCATCCTGGCCTACCCCGATAACCAGGGGACTGCCCTTGCGGGCGCCGATCAGCCGGTTGGGGTTTTCGCGGTCCATGATAACAATGGCATAAGCGCCTACCACGTCTTTCAGAGCCAGCCGTACGGCCTCTTCCAGCGGGTAGTTGCCCGAACGCTGAACTTCTTCGATAAAGTTAACCAGCACCTCGGTGTCGGTCTGGCTGCTGAAGGTATACCCCTTGTTGATGAGTACCTGCTTCAGCGAGTTATAGTTCTCTATAATGCCGTTATGCACCAGGCTGAACCGCCCCGAATTGGAAAGATGGGGGTGGGCGTTAACGTCGTTCGGTTCGCCGTGAGTGGCCCAGCGCGTGTGGCCTATGGCTATGTTGGCATAAAAAGTTTCGTTCTTCAGTACGTTTTCAAGGTCGGCTACTTTTCCTTTCTTTTTGAAGATCTTCATACCCTGCTCCGGATCAACAATCGCTACACCAGAGCTGTCATATCCTCTGTATTCCAATCTTTTAAGTCCTTTGATAACAACGGGGGCAGATTCTCTTCCCCCCAGGTAGGCTACAATTCCACACATAGTTTTGGTTTGTTTTAGTTTTCACGTACAAATATAGGCAGGCCCTTCCGGCCGGGAAAGGTAAAAAAATAATAAAAAAAATTAATAATTTACTGCTGGTCAATTACTTAAGAATAGTGCAATAAATTCTGAGCAAAGGTATACTTTCGGCAGAAGCCGGGGAGATTTTATGAACCGAACCCCTGAAGCCGGACAGCTTTCCGGGCATCAGGGGTTGCGGCGGTATTAATTATACCGGTTGTAGTATAAGAGCAGGCGGGGCTTAAGAAAAACCAGCCGGGCCAGGTTGTCGTTTGATAAAATAGCCATTCCGCTGGTGCTGTTCACGGCAGCCGGCAGCAGCAAAAGCTGCTTGTTTAAATCGCCTTTGAAGAGCTGCTTCTGCAGGTAATTGGTGATCTCTATGTTGATGTAGGCCGAAGTATCGCTGAAGGCAAAATACGAGCCCATCACGTTATCGGCCGTTCCGTTATAAAGGTAGGTCAGCTGGTTAGCCGAGTTTCTTCGCTGCTGGTTACGGTTATCGGCCTCTGCCAGGGTTACATAGTAGCTTTTCCCGTAGAGGGTATTGATGGTTGAAGGATCCAGCTGGAACTCCAGCACCGCCCGGGCCACCTTCATGTCTGTGCCCAGGTGACGCAGGGCGCTTAGGTCTATTTTGGTGCCGATGCCGCTTCCGCTCTGCACGTAAAGCCGGTCGGCGGCACTGGTCAGGGGCAGCTCATTACGGGTTTTGCTCAGCGACGACAGCGCCGTTTTGCTCCGGTCAAAGGTCATTGACGTAAACCGGGGGCCGTTAATGTTGAATACGTAATACTGGCTGGTGGTGTCGCCTTCTGCGTGCCAGTACGGTATCACCGAGCTGTTGTAGCCGCTCAGGTCCAGGACACCCGTGGCAAAGCCGTAAACAGCCTTGTTGTTTTTATCGGGTACAATGGCAAAGCCCTTGAATTTGCTGATGAAAGTGGCATTGTTTCCTTTGGCGGCTACGGCTTCATTGATCATTTCCTGTGCCACAGATTTCGGAAGAGACACAAACCGGGCAATCAGCGCGCCGGTGGAATCGTTTCGCATCTTCGGAAGGTTAAATTCAAATTCAGCCAGGGGCTGCGGGTCGTACGCCAGCTTTTCATCACCGTTGTACGGGGTGGTCTTCATGATGCTGGTCAGCCGGTGAACCCTGAATTTACAGATGGCATTGGTATCCCCGAATATCCGGCTGCCGTCAAAATAAAGCCGGAAGTTCATTGAGTCGGGCACGGCGGTCGCCGATACGCTCAGGGTGTCGTACAGGATGGTGCCGTCAGTACCGGTAAGTATGGTTCCGGATGAATTAAACTGGGGCAGCAGGGAAGGCTGGAAGTAGGCAACCGCTTCTACGGGGCCGAAAACCGGGTCTGTTATATTCCCGGCAAGCAGGTAAACGGCGTTCCCGTT
>Ga0206116_1000809_pt1 | contig 23349 bp, 32 predicted proteins | sample 3A1Ametagenome_FD_178000 | JGI IMG/M metagenome (GOLD analysis project Ga0206116, IMG submission 178000) | Enriched microbial communities from leaf-cutter ant dump, University of Wisconsin, Madison, United States - 3A1A | ecosystem: Environmental > Terrestrial > Nest > Insects nest > Nest dump...
TGCTTGTCCGCCTCGCGGCTCATCTGGCTGAGCACGATCACTGCCATGCCGAGGTCCAGGGCCATGGCCTTGATGCCGTTGACGATCACGTCCAGCTCACGGTTGCGGTTCTCCTCCCCTGCTCCGGCCATGAGCTGCAGGAAGTCCACCACCAGCACGTCCAGGCCCTTGGCCTTTCGGCTGACCTGGCTGACTTTGCGGCGGATGTCGATCAGCGACAGCGCGCATTGGTCGTCGTGGTACAGGCTCAGCGCACCCAGGGTGCGGGCGGCCTCCCCGACGGCATCCCACATCTGGCCGTCGGACTGGTCGGCTTTGAGGATGCGGCTGAGGTCTATCGCGCTAGTGGCAGCGGTGTGCCGGTGCATCAGCTCCGAAACGGGCATCTCCTGGCTCAGGTACAGCACCCGCTGGCGCCGGGCCATGAAGCGCGCGATCGCCAGCGCGAGGGCAGTCTTTCCGTGCTTCGGCCGCGCGCCCAGCACCATCATCTGCCCGGCCCTGAGTCCACCGTTCAGGATCCCGTCGAGCCCGCCGATACCGGTGGACATGGCCGGGTTCTTGCCGTCGCTGAGATCCTGCAGCAGGGCAAGGTACTCGGTCAGCGCCTGGTTGATGTCCTTGGGCTCCCGGCTGGCCTTGGCGGTCTGCAGCTTGGCCAGCAGCATGTGCGCCTTGTCGATCTGCTCCGTGGAGTTGTAACCCGGCGTCATGGCCAGCTCGTTGATCTCCCGGCCGGCGTCCATCAACTGGCGCAGGCGGTGGCAGTCGGCCACGGTGGCGGCGTACATGCGCATGCTGGCCGGGCCCACGGCGGTGGAGCCCAGCCCCATCACGCGCTCCAGGTCGACTTCGACGCCATGGCGCTGCATGTCAACGTGCACCGCGACAGGCTCCACGGGCTGGCCTTGCGCGGACAGCCGCTGGATCGCGCGGTACACCTCCGCGTGGAACGGTTCGTAGAAGGCCTCTGGGCTGATGCTGGCGACGCGGATGGGTCCATCGGGGTGTGCGAGCAGCCCGCCCAGCAACGCGGACTCGGCCTCCAGGCTCAGCGGTACGGCGAGACGGGGTTTCTCACGCATCGTCGCCTCCGGCCTGGTCGGTGTAGTTGCCCGAAAGCACCTTCTCGAAGTTGCAGCGCTTCATCAGCCATCCGATGTCGGCCGTCCATCTGCGGTCGTGCCCGTTCTGGCCGGTCAGGAACTTGGACTCGGCGACGACGCCGAAAAACCGCTTGAACCACGCCACGCCCTCTGCGCTGTTGGTCGCCATGCGCTGGCCCGCCAGCTCGCCGGTTTCGTAGTTTTCCGTCAGCACCCATCGCCATCGCTGGCGCATCGCTTCAGCGTTCGCACCATCGCGGAAAAGCGATCGCCTGGGCTGCGGGAGCATCGGCAGCGCCCGGGCATAGGCGTCGAGCAACTGGGCGTACGGACACGGCGGCACGCCATCGGGCCGGGGTTCCTGCCCAGGCGGTTCGGCAGGAGCGATCCCGTCGAGCGATTCCTGCGGCGCGGGGGGCGGCGAAGCCGACAAAGCCCCGCCAGGGGCTTCTTCCTGAATCGGAGACGGAGACGGAGACGGAGACGGAGACGGAGACGGAGACGGAGACGGAGACGGAGACGGAGACGGAGACGGAGACGGGGCAGTGCCAGATTCAGCCAGCAGCATGCCGCTAGCAGAATCTGGCACTGCTACATGAGTGCTACTAGCACTCTTTGGCACTGCTACCCGCTTGCCACTGGCAGTGCTCGTAGCACCATCTTGCACGCTAGTAGCTTGCTCGGACTGTGCTTGTTTGCGCGCCTGCAGTGCTTGGGCAATGCGGGTAGCGTAGTCGGGCATCAACCGGGCAGCCTCGTCGCGTCCGTGCTGCTTGCACAGCGCAGCCCACGAGGCCTTCTCGGAGCGCTTCTCGCTGCCAGCGGCCCAGGGGTTGTGCTCGGCCCAGTCGTGGAATCTGTAGGACCCTTCCTCGCCATCCAGGAACCGCACGTCCGCCAATGCGCGCACGAACGCGCCTTCGTCACCCTGCCAGTCGGCGGATAGCTCGATGTCTTCGTTCGACATACCTGTCAAATCGCCATCGGAACGGTTGGCTGCGGTCCACAGGATCAGGCACACCAGGTTCCAGGCCGCAGCCTGCCCCAGCCGGCGAATCAGCTTCTTGGTCTTGGGGTGATTGGGCAGCCCCGTCGAGATGCGTGCGTCAGTGACCATGTGCCTCGGACTCCTTCAGCTCGCGCTGGGCTGCCCGAACCGCACGGATCAGCGCCGCAACGTTCTGGCCCTGAACGACCACCATCCCGCTTTCCCCATTCGTCGGGACGAACTGCCGGATAGTGATGCTTCCGGTCTCGTTGATGAAGACTTCGATCTCGTCTTGCTGAGGTACTGCAACGCTCATAAATCCACCTTTGGGCACCACGAAGAAACCAGCGGCAGGCAGGTGGTGGGAACTGCTTTTCAGTGGCGGGTAGCTATCCCGCAACCTAGCCGTGGCTCAAAAACTCAGGCCTGTGCAGCCTCCGCCGTCATCCGATCGACCACGGGGAGGATGACCATGGACTTCTCCCCCGTGGGCTTGCCCGCCTGGTGCTTCGCCTGCAGAAGCGCGAACAGGTGCGCCTGCGCGGCCATCGACTCGGCGAATTCCTTGGTCAGCTTGCGCATCTCCGCGTCGTCGATCTGCCGGTCGGCATAGCTGGTGGTGGCCTCGGCCAGGAACTCGCCGAACTCCTTGGCCGATGCCGTCACCTGCGCCACGTACTGGGGATCCATCTCGGCATCGGGCGGCACCACCGGCAGCAGCACGTAGCCCAGGGCCTTGGCCATGGCCTGCAGGGGCGCGTGGTCGCGCGTGAGCTGGCAGATCGCCACGATCTCCTCAGGACTGCAATGCGCACTGGGATAGGTCGGGCTGACCTTGTGGCTCAGGCTCGTGGCCGTGATGCCCATGTAGGCGGACAAGCCCGCGGCGCCGTTGGAGTCCTCGGGCTCCGGGCCACGGAAGTTGCGCACCGCGTTGTGGAGCAGGCCAGTGATGTTCATGCGAGGCTCCTTGCCAGAAGTGGCGATTTGTTGGCAGTGACTTCCATGGCACCGCCCGGCAGACTGCAAGGCATGAACACCGCAAGGCGCCCTACCGCACCCACACCGGCACCGGCCGGCTTGATCCACTCCAGCACCCGAACGGCGCTGTCGGCGAACGTCGATCCCGATACGGGGCAAGTCACCCGGGTGCTGATCACGTCCAGGCTGGAGATCGCCTGGCAAGGTGGGGAAGTGGTGATTCGCTCATCCGTGGCGCGAGCCGTGATCGGGCAAGTAGAGCGCGCCGGCACGCGGCGCTCGAATCGGGGAACACGGTGAGGGGCGAGCATCTACGCGACCGCCTTGGTGAACTCCACTGCGGCGGAGTTGACGGAAACAGAGCGCACGAGCGCCTGCCGCTTGGCGCGGTCGGTCAGCGGGATGTCATCCAAGGTAAGGCCCGGCATCAGTGCGACCAGGCAATCCGCCAATCCCAGCTCTACCCGTTTTCCCACATACGCCACCTGGTGCAAGGTGGCGCGCGTCGTCAGTGCCTGCTGCGCAAGAGACTCGCGCTCTGAGACTGGCAGGCCCAGCCAGCGTTCTTTGAAGCCCATGCCTCAAAGATACCTTATGGTATTGCAAAAATCAATACCCAAAGAACCTTTTACCTTGGGGTACTAAACAGGAGAATCGCCGCATGACACGAGCTGAACGATGGCGCTCCCTTCTGGTCTTGTTGCGCGACATTTTTTGCAGAGGGAACCAGGCGCAACTTGCCCGCCTAATTGGGAAGGACGGCAGCTATGTGAACCGTCTGTTCTGGCCGCCCGAGAAGAAAGGGGCCAAGGGTATTGGGCCTGAAGTAATTGATGCTTGCAACCGCGCCTTCAACCTGCCCTCCGGGTATTGGGACATGCACCCGGATCAGGCCGCAAGTGCACTCGGAGAACAAGCCGGGTTCGTGCCTGCGACGCTTGCGCCGGCTCTGCACGGCTCGGCATCACTACCCCAGGCCTTGGAGATGTTGGGACGTGCTCTCATAGCTGCCGATGACCTGACACTGGATCAGGTGCGCCCGTTGCTGGCGCGGCTGGTGGATGAGCCGACAAGGGCCCCGGAGATCGTGCCGAGGCTGGCGGTGTTGTTGGCAGGACCGGCACAGGGATAAAAGGAGCCGGAGGCGCCTTGAGAGGCGAAGCGTCAGAAACGCTGGACCAAACCAGCCTGCTTCATAATTTCGTTTGCCATATGCCTCGATGGCATATTTTTCGACACGATCTGGTTTCGGGTTCCGTTAGTCCACACCTCGTGCGAGCCTCTACCCTGCCGCAAAAAAGAATAGCCGCCTTGTTGCAAGGCGGCTATCACCTGGGAGTAGTACCCATTCATGCAACGCAGATGTCGTTGTCTCGGATCCGAATGACAGTCGTTGCTCGGGCAGGTACCTTTGCCTCAAACTCAAGGGCGAGAAGCTCACCTGCCGCAGAGATCACTTCTGCACGCAGTTCGTCTAGATTGCTTCCCGAAACTACTAAACCGTCGAGCGAAGGACTCTTAGCCCAGTAGCTATTTGATTCATTGTCAAAGTGGACGTCAACCCGTACGCTCACGGGCACGCCACATCGAGCGGCAGTCTTCCAGAACGGGAGGCCAACTCTATACATGGTCAACTCTTTCGCAAATTTAAAGGTCCGACGGGAGACCTAAGCCCTGCGTGTCGGCGAAAACGCACTCCTGTGATGGCCGAACTTGTGCAATGTTTGAGATGGCGACTCACGTCGAGTTCATTGCTAGAAGTGAATTGTGGGCGTAATTGACGATTCGGGCAATTGCTTTACAAGATGACCCGCCTACGAATCAATTAATTGCGAATTGCTCAGATTGTGGATTGGCAACGGTTTGTCGCTATCATTAGTGAAGCAAGCACAGCAACTGTTGGTTGGGTACCAATTTTTTATCGCAATTCGGCCGACAAAAGTCACTTCGGGGCGCTTCTGCAAAGTGACTCTTAGAGCATCCCAGTCCAGTGCACGCGCGTGCACAACAGCAACCGAGGAGTCCAGCGGCGCCGAGTCCGTGCAATTAATTGCACACTGACAATCCAGACACCTGGACTGTGCACACGTGTGCACAACCGGCATCGAACAGACCGCTGCACTCCGCGCTGCAGGCTACGGCCAAAGCTGAGGGCGGGGATTGTGGGATCAGGAGGCTGTAGCGCCATGGCAGTGGTGGAAAGCACCGCCCACGATTCCACTATACGAGAAGCGCTTCTAGCGCATGGCACAATTGTCCCTGGCTAAATCGACAGGCTGGCAATCTTTCCAGCAATCAAACGAGCTGCCGACATCGCGATCAGTGTAACAAAAAAATCGCAAGTTGTTGATTTAGCCATTGTTTTCATGGTTATCAACAGTCTTATGCACAAGTTTATTCATAGAAATTAACCACAGAATCGCATTTCCCGTTCTGTTATCATCCCGGCGGATTTGTGGTGAGCCTGTAGTGCCACAAATCATGCGCCCAAAAGAAAACCGACCACCCCTTTCGGGATGATCGGTGACTTTAGGCAAATCGTCGCAGTCGCGTGTGTCCCTAGGAAAGATCCGCTTCTGCTTTCTTGTGCGACTCCTATTGTAATCCTAAGTATGCGTTCCTGCATACCGATTGGTAAATTGGGGTTGCACGGTAGCTACGCTCGAAAGGAGCCCCCCGTGTCTCTCATCTCTCTGGCCTATGAGGGCCATCCCATCACCATCCGCGATGACGGCTGGTTCAACGCAACCCAGGCCGCTCAGGCTTACGACAAGGAACCTGTCGCATGGCTTCGCCAAACCGATACAGCAGAGTACCTCGCCGCCCTTTGCAAAAAATCCGGCAATCATGGTTTTCTGACAGAGTTCAATGAAATCAAGAACTTAGACGGTAGCAGTGCAAAGGCGCGTCGGGCGCTCCTCGATTTGGTCAAGCGCTCGGGCTACGTCCGCACGAAGGCAGGTGCGCCGGAGAATGGCGGCGGGACGTGGCTTCACCCGAAGCTCGCGGTACCGTTTGCGCGATGGTTGAACGTTGACTTCTCTATCTGGTGCGACACGCAAATCGACGACATCATCCGTGGCAAGCAGGACTGGCACCGCATGCGCCACGTCTCGGTCGCCTCTGCCAAGTTGCTGGCTGAGATGGTCAAGGATTGCCGGAACGCGGATGGGAAAGAAACCACCGACGTCCACTACATGTGCGAGCACAAGTTGGTCAACTGGCTGTTAACCGGAGAGTTCAAAGGCTTGAACAGAGATCAGCTCGCCGGATGGCAGTTGGACTTCCTCGGCCACTTCGACCTGCGCGACAGCGTTCTCATGGCGCGCGGCGAGCCCTATGACAAACGCAAGGAGCAACTGTCCGCCGAAGCGGCGGCATGGAAAGCTCAGAATGCACACCGCATTTTGGGCTCGAATGATCCCGACGCCTTGGCCGCCTGACCTTCATCTTCACCAACCCAAGCCCGCCCAGCGCGGGCTTTTTCATGGGCACCTAGTCATTTGTCTTCGCCCCCAACTGCAGCATGAGTGCTTATTCAGCTCGTGCAAAGGCCTTCTCCGCCGAAGTGCAGGAATCCGGCTAAGTGAAACTTCCAGACTGATGATTGGCTGGTAAGGGCTGGATGACGCCGCCGCGGCGGAAAGCTGCGCAACAAAAGCTGGCGCCATTGGAAACCGCCTCTATGATCGCGCCGAACTACGAACAGATACGGAAGTCCATGCGCCTACGGTCTCTGGCAGCCCTGTTGCTCGCCGCCCTTTTTTCGGCATCCAACGTTCAAGCCCAGCCGGCCGGATGGTCCGAGGTACAGCCATTCAATGTGGCCGAGAGAAGTGGCACGTCCCTGACGGGCTACCAGATCCGGCTTGTGATTGATACGGCCGCCCTGATCACCTCGGGACAGTTGCGCCCCGACGGAGGCGACCTTCGCTTTGGCACGGCGGCCGACGGCGGAGCCTCCATGGACTACTACCTGGAGTCCGGGTTGAACACCTCATCGACCGTTGTCTGGGTCAAGCTGGCTGCGTTGCCGGCTTTCACCACCAGGAACTTCTACATGTTCCACGGCAATCCAGGGGCGACGAGTACCAGCACTCTGGATGTGTTCGACTTCACGGACAACGTCACGAATTCCGCAACGAATCAGGTCACTGGAGGCGGGGCAGGCGGCGTGACCAACTCACAGCGAGGCTTCCGGTTCGTACCCAATCAAGATGTGCTGCTCACGCATCTAGGGAAGAACGAACCCAACGGGACCACACGCTACGTCACCTTATTTGACTTCGACACCGAAGCCCAGTTGGCCCAGTTGCAGGTTGCAGGCCCGGCAGGTACGTACAGTTATTCGCCTCTTCCGGCACCTCTTTGGCTGCAGCAAGGCAAACAGTACGTCCTGCAGATTTACCAAGGCAGCACTGACGGCTACTACTTCGGGTCATCACAGCAGATCAACCCAGCGCTCACCTATCTGGACATGCGTTATTGCAATGGATGCACCCAAGACACGTTTCCAACCAACTACCTGAATGCCATCCACTACGGATACTCTGATTTTCTGATGCGCACGAGGCAGCAAGTGGCCCCAGCTCCTGTGCTCGCCTGGGGGTTCTTCACTCCACAAAACATCCCCATCCCCACCCTTTCCACGTGGGCCTTAGCCGGGTTGTCGGTCATGCTGGCCTTGCTGAGCATCTCGAGGGCACGGCGCCAGTCTTCCAGCAGGAGGACTGGCACTTCCCTTTTTCTTTGCGTGCTGGGGATATTGCTCTATATCCCTGCGACCCCTTCAGCTGCTGGGACCAGCTGCCTTGCTGATACATCTCAGTCCAACTTCCTCGCCGGTGTTTTGACGAACGTCGATCCGAACACCAGCCCCGGCGATGCAATGCTGATGAGCGGGCCGCGCATCGACCAACAGAACACGGCAGGCACCACGACCGGAACTGGCTTTGGTACACCTACATGGACCAGCCAGACCTTCACTGCGGCAATGACTGGCACGCTGGTCCAAGCCGATGGTGAACTCTTCTGCAACGGGTGTGGAGCCACTCCTCCCGATCTCACACTCTCTGTTCGCGCTACGAGCGCAGGCCTGCCCACAGGCGCCGACCTTGCGAGTACAACGATCTCCGGCTCCGCTTTCGCGAGCGGAAGCGTGACCAGTTTCGCCGCGACCTTTAGCACTCCGGCAACGCTGGTGGCCGGGACGCAGTATGCGCTGATCTTGCGTCCTGTGTCGGCCCCCGCTGGGGCTGGCTATTTTTGGATTCGGTCCTCCCCCAGCACCTACTCCGGCGGTTCACGCGTGCTCTCCGCCGATAGCGGCGGAACATGGTCTATCGATACGACCAGGGATTTCAACTTCAAGACTTATATCGACTCGGGTTACCTTCCTTCAGGAGATCTTGTTTCCAGCCTGAAGGACGCCGGCACTGCCACCAGTTGGCTTACTCTGTCGTGGACATCCTTGGTCCCGGTCAACACTACGCTGCAGTTTCATGTAGCGGCATCCAACAATCCGGCAGGCCCCTTCAACTTTGTCGGACCTGACGGCACTGCAGCAACGTACTTCCAATCCTCCAGCGCGTCGCTGTCTCAGTTCAACGGGTTTCGTTATCTGAAGTACAAGGCATATTTGGCTACGACAGACAGCGCTGTGACCCCCCTGCTCAATGACGCCACAGTTTGTTTCGTGTCGCAGGACGGACTGGCCGCTGTGCCAACCCTGACGGAATGGGGGTTGATCCTTCTTTCCGCGGCGCTGGCGCTGCTGGGAGTCATGATGCGGCGATATCTGGGTTGACGCGTGTGGCCCTCGCCGTGGCCACACGGGAGCACAGCTGCGCTCTTGCCAGGTGAAAACCAGGCGCGCAGGCCGGGCTCAACCCCTGCGTCTCACCCGCGAGATGCCGAACAGGGCCACCAGGCCCGAGAGTCCAATCAAGCCCCACTCTCCAAGAGTGGGGATCGCTGCAGGGGTGGCCGGTGCGGGCGGCGCAGCGCACAAATCCACTTCGATGCTGACCAGGATGTCTCCAGCGCAGCCTGCGCCAGCGTTCACGCGCGTGTCGTTCCCCGGACCACCATCCAACGTATCGGCCCCTGGCCCGCCATCCAGGATGTCATCTCCGCCGCCGCCGATCAGGGTATCCACACCAGCGCCACCTGTCAGCGTGTCGTTCCCTGCGCCCCCTGTCAGGGTGCTACCCACAGATGGCCCCAGAACCGTGTAGCTTTGCCCAGGCGTGCTGAAGTCTGGAAGAACCAGCTGCAGGCCCGGCGCCACTACTTGGGGCACTGCAGAACTGAGATCCACATTGATAGCCGCGCCGTATCCCGAGAAATCGATGACGTCTGCCCCTCCGCCTGAAATGAGTTGGACAGGCAGTCCCGTCGCGCCAGGATCAAAGATGAACCGGTCGTTTCCTATGCTGCCAACCACCGTGGTTCCCGAGGAATCACCTGAGCATCGGTACTGGCTGTAGCCCCCGACGGCGCCTTCAAACACGCATGCAGCGTGGGCAGGTGTTGTCGCCAGTACACCGAGGAATGCCAGGATCTTCCACCAGCGTGTGACCATCTTGATCATCGTCTCTGCCCTTGTTTGCGAGGGGGTGAACTATATGGGTGATGCCACTGGCAGACAACAAAGAAAAGTTCTAGGCCGCGCCCAGATGTGCCTGGCTCCCAAAAGCCCGCGAGGGACGGTCTGCGCTATGTCGCGTCGCGGGACCTGAGCAGCAGCACCGACACCACCGCGATCAGCAGCGACAGCAATACGCAGATCTGCGCCCACGCAGCCACCAGGAACGGGGTCACGCTTTGCCCAAATTGCGCATCGTCCGAGAGGACGTTGGCGAGCATGTTGAAGCCTGGGAGGTTCAGGTTCAGCATCGTGTTCATCGCCCAATGACTCCCGTTGAGCGCACCGGCGTAGAGGGCCACCATGAACAGGGTGCTGATGGCTATGCCGGCAAGTGCCGAGCGAAGAAGGGTTTGCAGGAGCGCGGGGCGCATCGGTGGACTGTAGCAGCGCCCAGATGTGAAAAAGCCCGCGCGGGGCGGGCTTTGTCCACTTGCTGGCCTACGCATAGATAAGCGCGCGAAGCATGCGTCATACGACTCGCATTGAGCGAGCAGTATGCATGGGATTCTCCCAATTCAGGGCACACCATGTACCGGCACAATGATGTCATCTAAAGCCAACTGAGAGGGAAGTATGCATTTGGGTCGATTTCATGCCGTAATATTTGATTTGGCAAATCATTTTGATTCTTCGAACTTTATCAATCTATTCAATAATGCAATTGCACAATTATCCACGTACGCGAGCAGCAGAGCTGAAGAACATCTTTCAGATTTCCGCGGCGCCCTTAGCGAAGCTTACAAAGCAAGCGAAATTCAAGATCAAGATCTGCTGCAGCCATATGCACAGCAAATCATCCAAGAGTTAGGCCTGACCGACGCTTTCGCACCTGCGTTCATGAAAAAAATAAATGCAGCATTGTCCATCGAGAATTTCGATACATCCGGCGTAGTTAACAGATTGACAGATATTTCAAACGAGCTAAAAAGCAAAATAAAGCACATTAATTCTATCAACACATCCTTTCGAGATCTCGACGTTGAATTTCAGCGGGTAGAAAATGGCGAATCCGAAATCGGATTCTTACTTCCAAGGGAAGTTGTCGGCAATTCATTGAAAGAGCTCAGCACCGAATTCTCTAAACTTGGAAAACTAGCACAGGCAATCAATGAAATATCAGGCGCCGGAACCTATGACCCAAAAGTTATAACCATTTCTTCCTCATGGTGGCAAATATTTCTTGATTTACAACCTGACCAGATCGTCATTTGGGTACTGGCAATAGAGCGGATTGTGAATTTATTCAAGGCAAATCTCGAAATAAAAACACTTCAACAGCAACTGGCAAAACATCAACTACCCGCAGAGATTTCCGAGATGGTTGAGAAAGAAATCCAAAAGAAGCTGGCAAGCGGCATTGATGAGTTAGCGAAAGAGATTCGAAACAGGCATGACAACAAGGATGACAATCGTGCCAATGAGCTTGAAATCCAGTTGAGACAAGGCCTCTCCTATCTCGCCAAGAGAATCGGCGAGGGTGCTCAGGTTGAGATTAATGTGAGTCTCCCAGATATCCCTCATGAACCCACGAACGAAGATAGTGCAGCTGGTTTAGATGCGAAAATTAATGAGCAGATTGCTGCATCTAAGGAGCGCATAGCTGCGTTACGGGAAATGCGGGATAAAGCTCGCTCGGCATCGGCTCAAACATATGGCCTGGAAAACTCTGGCGTTCGGCTTTTGATTGCCGAGCATGAGCAAGACGCTGCGGACTAGGCCCGCACTGGAGATTGGGAAGCATGCTCTCTTAGTTGACACTCCACAAAGGCTTGACACTCTAATATGTGAGCTGCTACCAAGTCGGGGGCGAGAGCGCCTTAGGCAATCCGAAGATGCTTTGGGTCTCAAAGCTCAGTTCCGTGACGTTGACCAACCAGACGTTCACCCCCAGAACAACGCCCTCCCCTTGGGTCGATAAGCCCATGAGACGGGTATATGCGCAGGTGTGAGGGTACGGGGCATGATGCGAGGCAAATAACGTGGAAGATGAGGACTATCAGAGACATTTAGTCGCGCTGGCCGGGGCCGCGGATGCAGCCATTAAATCTCTCTCGGATCAAGGGTTACCGCTTTCGATTTCGCTGCCGTCAGCGGTGCCCGAACTGGGCCCACTGAACGACAGAGAGTTCCGACAATTACGCACTAAGAAAATTGAAGAGATTGGGGGAGACGAGGCATCAATTCCCCTTCTTGTAGGTCTTGCCGTGAGGCTCGCTTGGTACTCTGCCTGGGAGACCGCGCACTACATAAGGAGGCTACATGAACAGCTTCCGGCGAGTGTTCCGCTCACAGAAGAAAACTATCGACTATGGCAACCACTCTGGCACATAAAAAATGATGGCTTGGCTGGCAACCTTGCTCAAACTTTGGCAAGCGTTGATCGCCCCCCGCAGTTGCAACTTCTGCTTCGAGATATACCTATAAAAACGATTCCTTCCGATGCTGCACTCTACCTCGCGCTCAGCATGTACTGCTTCACCGAAGCATCAAAGCACGTAGCGGCAGGGAAATTCGACGATGCTTTCGACATGGTTTTCGAAGCACACCACGCGTTGCACTTCAAGCACGGTGAGGCAATGTGGCAAGGAGGTGCGGAACATGCGGAGTCGGAAATGCAACGCGACGCCCGCTCCGCCCTCGCGAAAAGAGCCGCCTCCGCAAGACACTCAGAAAACCGGGCAATGAAGCAACAGGTATTTGAATGGTGCGACGCCTACATGGCGCAAACACCAAGTATGGACACGGCGGCTAGTCGAGTTGCTGGAGTCGTTGTCCCAGTCGCGTGGCGCACAGTACGCGACTGGATGACCGAGTGGAGAAAACTCCGCTCTGCCGGCACAGCGTAGGGTCTGCACGCAGACTGCTCACTCTACGAGCACACAGGCTTATCCCAAGCCTTTACCTCCCAGACACTCATCCCATACCGCTTACGCGGGACTCAATGGGATGACAAATGGCACCACCCTCCCCTGCGCAGTCATTGCGCGCCAAGCAAGCCGCTGAACTGCTCGGCATAGGCCTCGCCACGTTCTGGCGCTGGGCAAAAGAACGTCCCGACTTTCCCAAGCCCCGAAAGCTCTCCGCTCGATGCACGGTCTTTGACCGGGATGAGCTGTTGGCGTGGAGGGAAGCAACCTCGCGCACGCAGCAAGGCTATGCCGCCACCACAGTCACTCCCAAAAACTAAGGCCGGCATATGTCGGCCTTAGAAAAAAAGCAGATTTGGGCGCAAATAGTGGCCTGGTTCAAAAGACCTCTTAACCACTACACGGAACATTGAGCCCATGAAGTACGAACTCGCAGACTCAGCAGAGCAGTCCTACAGGCCACTTAAAAAACTCAGGCCAGCATGTGCTGGCCTTAGAAAAAAAGCTCGCATCTGCGTAAATAGGGTCCTAGTTCCCAATACTTCAGATCGGCTAAACGAGAAACTGAACTCATGAAAAACGAACTCGCATCAGCCGGTAGAGCATGGGTCAGTTTTAGTCCATGTCCCACGAAGGGAGCGGTGGGGTCAGGGCTTGGGCTTGTTGCGCCCCCCAGCCTTCCCCTGCTTTTGCAGTGTTTCAAGAAGGTCCTCAAGGATGCTGTGCTTCAACTGCAGGAATTGCGCCATATCGAACGGAGTGCTCGGCTGCGGATTGAAGGACTGCTCAAGCCTATGAACGATCTCGGCATTCATGCTACGGCCAGCATCCCCCGCCGACGCCTCAATGAGGCGCTTCAGTTCCTCGGGCAATCGAATCTTCATTTGCGGGTCTTCGCGGCTCATCCTTTGATCTTAGACCACGGTGGTACCAAGACCATTTTCGCTACTCAGGCATTGCCAAATGAACCACGGTGGTTTACATTGACTGCAATGAACCACGGTGGTTCATTTAGGTGCCAAGTGAGAACGACCAAAACCGACGCCTGCCAACTCAAACTGCGACTCCAGCTGCCGCTCAAAGCTTGGCTTCAGCAACAGGCAATAGCAGCAAGACGCAGCCTAACTGCCGAAATCGAGCTGCGCCTGGAGGCCAGCCGCCAGGCCGACCAGCAACCCACCAACCCCAAGGAGAACCCGTGACCAACATCGTGAAGATCAACACCATGCCCGTGAGCGTGGACAGCAAGGAGATTGCCTCCCTGCTGGAGAAGGAGCATGGCCATGTCCTCCGCGACATGCGCGTTATGCTGATCGGCCTGTACGGCGATGACTACCTCAGCATGCACATGCCCTCGAACTACGCGGGCGGGCGCAATGCCTTCATCCAGGCCAATGCTGACGCCATTTTCCGAGCCGTGTTTGAGGATGATCCAGTTCTGGATCATCAACAGCGACAAGGCTTTACGTGGAAACGCGATGCCCGCGGCTACCTCACCCGCATCTCGCTCGACAAGAGCCACACCATGACGCTGGTGTCCGGCTACGACGTGAAGCTGCGCAAGCGCATCGTGGATCGCCTGGCGGTTCTGGAGGAAGCTGCAGCGCCAAAGGCCCTCGCCTACTCGGTTGGTCAGCACGACACGCTGACGGCAGTCCAGCAAGATGAGCTGCGCGGCGTTCTCCATGACGGAGCGGAGCGACTGCCCATGGCCCAGCGCGGCGCATTCCTGCAGAAGGGCTGGAGCAAGCTCAAGGCGCACTTCAAGGTGTCCTACCGCGAAATCCCGCGCAGCGAGTTCACCGAAGCTCTGTCCATCGCTGCGCGCCATGTCAATGAACACGCCACGCCGACAGCGCTGCCTGTGTCACAAGTGGACCCGTTGAACCGCGCCCTGGACAGCATGCATCTCATGGCGGAATCCGTCGCAGACCTTGCATCTGCGGTGATGCATCTGAGCCGGGGATCACCGCCCCAGCTTGAAAAAGGTGAAGGGCTGAACGGCGGCAACCGTCAGCCCTTCGGCGAGGCCCACGCGGCGGCAACCGCACAAGCCTCTGTGATCCAGACCCCGTAGGAAGGAACTCGAATCATGAACGCGATTATCGCGCGCCCAGCCGTGGGCGCAACCAAGGCCGAAACCCGCCCCGCCAAAGGGGCGCAAAACCCCAAGTCCCAGCCGCCCCTGCGCTGCGCCACATCCACGGCAGAAAGCGCAAGCCCCTCGCTGATTGTCCTGACCCTGCGCCCCGATGGTCAGAAATTCAATGGCAACCGCATTGAGCGCGCCCAGGAAGCTGGCTTCGCCTGGCTGAACAAGATCCACTTAATTGGCCTATCGAGTGAGGACACTGACGAAGAAATCGCTCGCCATGTGGTTAACCATGGCGATGAGGCCATGGGCAATTTGAACGAGATCCAAGTTCACATCGACCCGCAACTGTGTGCCTTCCGCTGGTACGCTGGGGATTACCTGATCGAGTGTCTGAAAAAATACGCAATCCTTATCGGCGGCCACATCTGCGACGGCATGGGCCAGCCGCTGGCTGATGAGGCGATAGGCACTATCGCAAAGTACATCAACGATGTAATGGAACGCCGCCGTGACGCCGATCGACTCGCACGCACAATAACTTTGCCCAGCGGGGAGACGCGCGAACTGACAGAACTGTCCTTTGCCTACGACGTGGTGCGCGAGGCAGGGCGAAAGAGGAGAGGCTTTCGAGCTGTGCGGTTCGATGTGCCCGCCCTGCACTACTACGAAGGCCGCGCCCTGGGCATGCAGATGGCGGGGGAGATCGTGCAGTTCTATTCCAGACACAAGGAAAAAAAGCTGGATCTGCGCGGCATTCTGAGCGAAGCCATGCGGAGCTATGGGGATAGTTACGGCTCCCTTGACAAGGCCACCATAGCCAACGTCGCCTCTGGCTTTTTCGATGTCATGAATACCTTGATTGAGGTCGGCGCACGCCATCTCAATCCCAAATGGCTTGAGGGAAAGATCGCCCAAAGCAAGCGCCATCACGAGGATTGGCTAAGGGAACGCGAGGAAGCCAAGGCCGAGTTCGTGGCGCGCATGAAGTCCGCACGGGAAGCAAAGCAGAAGGGCGGCCGGGCATGAGCACCGCAGCCCCCTACACCCTGCGCTTCATGGAATGGCAGTGCGGCCACCACGGCACGCGGCCCGACGACATCCCTGTGAGCAGCGTTGAACAGGCTCAGGCCATCGTGAATGCACTGGGGTACGCCATCAGCCAGCCCGGCAACGCCCGTGCCGCGCTATTCAAGGACGAGCGCGGCGTCTCGATCTACATGACCGACGACTATGCCGAGGTCATTCCTACGGATGAATGGAGCTGGGCGCCGCGCACCACGATCTACCGCGCCACGCCGGAAGAACTGGCCGAGCTGCTGGGCCTGCAAGCCGCGTTCGACTACTGCTACGGCGGCGAACTGCAACAGTGGGATGGCACGAAGTACCTGGACGACATGGTGGTGGTCACAACGCTGAGCGTCGAAGCCATCGAGGCCGCAATCGCGCCGGTCAGTTGGTACGGGTCCGACCAACGCCGCGCCGTGTGCGACGTGCCGCCCGTCATCAAACCGGCCGCAGAACTGCTGGCCGAACTGCGGGAAGCAGCGCAGGAGCTGGCCGACGAGGCGGCAGAGCAAGGCGGTGCAGCATGAGCACCCTCCCCGCTTTCATCGAAGCCAGCAAAGCCCGCGCTGCCAGCACGGATGCCGCCATGCTCGCCCAGGCTGCCAAGAACGCACAAGGTGCGCTGCAGTGGGCTCTGGCCGCGAGCCTGTACGACCAGGCTGCCGACGCTCTTCCGCGCGATTCGCACACGGGCGACGAGACGCTGCAGGCCAAGGCTCACCGCCGCAGCGCACGCAACTGCCGGGCATTGGTCAACACCAAGGCCCCGAACTGTCTTATCAAGGACAACCCCGACTACCAGGCGACGCTGAAACAGTTGCGCCGCGAAGCCGAGGCTGAGCAGGACACCTACTGGAGGCCGGCATGAACCGCATCACCCTCTTCTGCCGCCTGGCCAGCATGCGCCGACGGGCTGGCGCTGGGCCTGTGAAGTCCATAACCTGGGCTGCCGGCTTGCTGTGGCGCTCCCGCTTGAGAGCCTGAGCAGTTCGGCTCTTTCAGTTTCTTCCCATCACCAAGAAAGGATCAGATCATGTCTGAGGTTATCGCTCGCCCCCGCAATACCGCCAAGAAGACCGCTCAGGTAACTACCCCGGCAATAGAACACGAATTCATCAAGGGCCGCGACTTGGCCATCAAGTGTCTGGAGGAAGCTCAGTCGGCCAATGAGGTGCAGTCGCAAGAGACCAACTGCCTGCGCTGGATTCGCAAGGGAGGGCCGCAGGACAACTTTGTGCTCGGCTGGATAGTCGATACCGTGGGCGGCCCCTCTGTACTTCAGAACCAGATGCTTCGCGGCTTCTGTGCTGTCCTGTCCGACTACCTTTCCAACCCAGCCGGCACGATGTACCCACATGCATACAACATCCCCTATGCGGAGTTCCAAGGTGGTGAGGTTGGTGCCGATGGGACTCAGCCTACCACGCCAGAAATGGAGGGCGTTGCAGACGTTGGCAGCGCAGAGGATTCAGCACTATCGGCATCCGACCGTTTCGATTCGCTGCCGGCCAGCAAGGTTGCCGGGCTGCATGACACGAAATGGGCCGCTGATGCTCTGGCCGCTGCGAACGTGAAAATCGACTGCGCCCATGAGGTTCTACAGGAATACACGTACAACAACGGGACCGGCGTGATGTGGGGCTTGCTAGCCCTGGTCGGGACACTGCAGGCGGCCATCGTCACATACAGCAACGCAGAGAATGTTGATGACCCGCGCGACGGCGCATTGCAAGACCTACACGGTGACATTGGCTCCGTGTGCGATGTTATCGATGCTGCGAACGAGAAGCTGAATTGCGCGATCCTGCATGCGGTGAATTCGTTGCTCTATATGGCCACAGACATCATCGAGAAAGCCTCCGAGGCGGAAATCTCCAAGCGCAAAAGCGAGGCCCCCAATGCCTGAACGCACCGAAGCCCGTCTTGGCGCGTCCCTGCACATCGAGCCCCAGGCGCAGCAACAAACCGCAGGAGGTGCCAACGCATGACCGCACGCTGGGTGACCGTCCGCAAAGCGGCGGAACTGACCGGCCTGCCCACCACGTTCTTCGATGAGCGCACAGGCAGATCGGGCCGGTGGCCGGAGGGCAAGGTGTGGAAGTGGTTCGAGGGCCGCAAGCTGATCGACAGCGAGGCCCTGGACGACTACATCGACCGGGCCATCTGCTCACCCAGCACGCGCGGGCGCAGGCGGGGAGACGGCGCATGCCCGGGGTGATCATCCGCAAGAACTCCCTGCAGATCGACTTGCGCGGGCAAGGGTATGGCAAAGAGCCCCTGCCCCTGTCACCTACGCCGGCCAATATCCGCTATGCGGAGAGGCTGCGCCTGGAGATCCTGGGCAAGATCGAGCGCGGCACCTTCGTGCTGGCCGAATACTTCCCCGACAGCCCCAGGGTGGCCAAGCCGGGCATCGGAGCCGAGCCGGCTCCGGTTCCAACCGTGGGCGACGTGTTCAAGGAATGGCTGGCCGTGAAGAGCCCTGACATCCAGCACAGCACCGCAGACCTGTACCGGCAGACCCTGGACAGCTATCACTTCGACACGGTGCGCAACGTGCCCGCGGACCTGTTCACGTTCCGCGAACTCAAGCTGCTGCTCGCCGACCTCCCCAAGAACGCCAAGACGTTCAACAACGTGGCCAGCGTGTTCGGCATGGCGCTGGAGTACGGGCACCTTGCCAAGATGCTCCCCGAGCCGCTGCACCTGCACATCGCCATGCGCAGGCACCAGAAGCCCCAGCCCGACCCCTTCACGCTGGAACAGGTCGAAGCGCTGCTGGCGTCCTTCGCCACTCCCCGCGCCCGCGACTACTACGAGTTCGCATTCTTCAGCGGCATGCGGCCGTCCGAGCAGATCGCGCTGCGGTGGCCCAAGGTGGACCTGCGTGCGGGCACGGCGCTGGTGGACGAAGCCCTCACCCGGGGCAAAGTGAAGGGAACGAAGACGGCCGACATTCGGGACATCGAGTTGACCGGGCGCGCGTGGCAAGCGCTGGAGCGCCAGCGCGCCGTGACGCAGTTAGCCGGTGGCCTGGTGTTCGTCGGCGATGACGGCAATGGCTTCGACTCCACCGACGATCCGCTGCGCTGCTGGTGGAAGCCAGCCATGAAGCTCTCCGGCCTGCGCCAGCGCGACGCACGGCAGACGCGGCATACTTTCGCGACGCTCTGCCTCATGGCGGGCATCACGCCGGCCTGGGCCGCACGCCAGCTCGGGCACTCGGTGGAGATGTTCTACCGGGTTTATAGTCGTTGGATCGACAAGGCGGACAAAGGGGCCGAGCGCCGAAAGCTCGACGGTTACATCTCGGTGGAACGCGGGGACATGACCGGGGACATGGACAGCAAATCAGGCTGATTTAGACGCTGTTTTCAGGCCGAAAACTGTGTATGCATCCAGCGGATTTGGGCCTATTTGGGCATGCTACCGGTTCGATTCCTGTCGAGGGGACCAGAAAACCCCATTATCGACAACAGCCTCGAGGCAGCACGGCCAGTTCGGGACAAGATGGGGATAAGAAGCGCACCTCTATGGCCAGCATTCCTTTTATGGGCGTGATCATCACGCTGGAGTCACATGAGCGGGATGAACTGCCCGGCGTCTGGTGGCCACGTGCCTCGCTGACCGTGGCCAGTACAGGAGCCCAGTTGGAAACTGTGACGCATCATGAGCACTACCGCACCCAGGCGGACGCCGATGCCTTTGCTCTGCGCCTGGCGCGGCGGCGCATCAGTAACGAATTGCACCAAGGCTAAGGGCTCGGTTCGTGGGCGGCTGGTACCGCGCCGTAGCTGGATCGTGCCGAGACCGGCCACGGTGCGCGCGAATGCGGCATCTGGCAGTGTCTGCGCAACGGTGATGGTGGGCTTAGCTTGGTGAAAAAAGAAACCCGGCTCACAGACCGGGCGAAAAGGCAGTGGTTGCTGCCAGGGAGGGAGACGTCGCTCAGAAACCGTAGAGGTGTACGTACATCAGCCCGGTCGCGATGGTGGTAACGCCGAACCAGGTGAAGAATGCAAAGAGGGCGGGCATGGCTTTCTCGCTTGCTTGTGTGTCAAGGTGCAAGTGTTGCAGCGCCCGATGTGAACAACTTGTCGGACAACATCCCGTGGGCTTGAGGGATGTGGAATACATCACGCTTGGCGGAAAAAGGGCAGCTTGGAGCATCAGTGGTAGCTGCGCCGGAGAGGGGTGGGGCCGGACGAGCGGCACTTCAAATCCAGGGTACGCCGTAGTAGTCGTAGACCTTGCGGCCGTAGGCTTCGGTGTATTCAGGATAGGTATTCTGGGTAAAGCGAGGGGCATTTTCCAACTGCTCTTTCGCCAGCGAAACGACATACCCTTCCATGCCCGTGTCGTACTTCATGGAATCCCATGGCAGCGGATACCGATCCGTACCTATGCCCAGGAAGCCGCCGAATTCCATGACGGCATAGCGGACCCGGCCCGAAAGCTTGTCGATCATGAGGTGATCGATCGAGCCCAGTTTTTCACCCTGGGGGTTGTAGACGGATGTGCCGTTGACCTTGTCTGACGAAATGACGCTGGATGCGGTGTTCATGCGGACCTCCTGTGGAAAAAAAGAAGCGTTGATGGGAAGGCGACGGAATGTCACCTTTCGCAACGCCCAGTCTCGGCCGGATTGGAGGTGCGCTATGTAGGACGGCGAGTCCCCTGCTTCCAAGACAACGGCTTCTCCCCTGTATGCGTTCGCGCGCACATTGTCAGGAAATGTCAAACAACGGCCATGCCGGTCGGCAAGGAGCTGCCATCGCGCGTTGGTGCAACTTCCTCCAGCACCAGCATCCCCGGCCATGAAAGAAATCCGCCTTTGTAAGACCATTCCCGAAGAGACCGGGCAGCTACCGCAGCACGGTCTCTGGATCCCGGAATCCACTGCGGCGCGCGAAGCGTTCGAGGTGCTGGCGGCTGCGGGCAATGAGCGGTACGGCCCCGGAACCCATTGGGTTGAAGAGCGCGATCTGTTCTCGTGACTGCAGGGGGCGGCAGGCTTCTCCGTCAATTGTGCGCAGTGGGTTCCACCTTGCTCTGGACCGCCATGGCCGGCGCTGCACCCTTGTTGTGAACTGCCCCGGCGACGGACTCCGCCAGGAACGAGGCGCTGCGCAGCAAAGCGACCCGGATATCGGCGCCGTTCATCTTGAGCGCGACCACTGCGATCACGACCAGCATCGCTACCACGGAGGCTAGCCAGAAGACCCGCAGGTCGCCCAGGCCGAGTTCCGGATCGGTGCTGCTGCTGTGCACCGCGTAGCGTGTGACTGAATGGGAATTCTCGGCGGTGTTCATCGTTCGGCTCCAGTCTTGGGGAGTCATGACGGTAGCCTGGGCCCATTGCCACAGATGTCAGACGGCATCCATTCGTGGTCATCGAAATATGCCAAAACGGATCGCTCAAAGCGGTCTTCCTCTGGATGCTCACCTTGCCATCGGCTTGCAGGAAGGCGCAGCGCAGGTCCTTCAAGTCGCAGTCACTGCTTCCCGCAAGCAAGCCCCTTTACCACTACGCGGCATCACGCGCGCCTCTGGAACGGCCGGCGGAACGAATGGAACATTTGAACACCCCGTGCAACTGGCGCAGCGCGCTGTTCTTCCGCTCGGGTGATTCGGCGGCCGTACAGTCCGAGGGCACCCACACCTGGTAACCGAGCATGCGGGCATCGGTGGCGGAAAGCATCACGCACATGTCGGCAGCCCACCCCACAATGGCGATCTTCTGCGCTTTCACCTGGCCCAGCAGGTGCTGCAGCGGCGTTGCATGAAAGGCCGAGTGCTGCGGCTTGAGGATCACGAGGTCGCTGCGCGAGGGCGCCAGCAGCCGGGCAATCTCGCCGCGCTCGCCCGGCAGTTCCTGACACGCAGCCAGGATGTCGCGGAACTCGCTGTGCCAGGTGCCGTAGTTGTCGTTGGCGTAGATGGCGCTCACGCCCCGCCGGGCGAGCCGGGCCTTGAAGGCCGCGATGGCGCGCGCCGCCGCCAGGGCGCCCGGGATCAGATCGCGCGCGGTGGGAAACCTCAGGGGATTGATGACGTCCACCAGCAAAAGCACCTCCTTGCTGTGCGGCAAGGGGGTGCGCTTCAAGGCGGCGGAGCGGGCCACGGGCAAGCCGTCCGTCAGAGCATCTGCTCCCGCTGCTGCTCCGCGCGCGAGGCGCCGATGGCGGTCTCCACGTTCTTCACCTCTTCGGGCGGCGGCAGCACCGCCGGCATGCCGAGGCTGGCGATGGAAAGCTCCCGGCACCAGCCCTTGGTGTGGTACAGGTGGTGGTCCTCGTCCTTTTCCACGCGCTTGTGAGCGTCCTTCAGTGCTTGGCCCACCGTGCCCGTGGCCACCTCCGCCACCTTGCCCAGCAACTCCCAGTTGGCATGGTCCTTGGTTTCGGCATGCACCACGCATTCGCAGGCCACGAGTTCAGCGGCCGTGGGGTTGCCGCCCTGCTTGGCGATCTCCATGGCCTTGACCAGCGATTCGCCGATGTGCTTGACGACGCGCCGCGACGGGGCCGGCTCATCCGCGTCGATGCCCAGCGCTTCGCAGGTGGTCCGGACGACGTTCTGGTGGCTCAGCGTCTCGTCCAGGTATTCCTCCCATTCCTTCTTCAGGTCGGGGTTGAGGGCGCAGGTGAGCGCGGTGCGGTAGACCTGCTCGCCTCCCAGTTCGGTCTCCATCATTTGCAGGAGCAGATCCTTCAGTTGCGCATCGTCGTAGCGGGGTTTGGCCATGGTGGGCTCCATACGGTGGGGTTGTGTGTGGGTGAAATGCGCCTGCAGCAGGCGGTGCGGTACCGCTGCGCCGCAGACGAATCCCATGATGGAAAGCAGGGCACAACCCCCTCGTAGGAAGTTTCCCAACACCCCGTAGGCAAGCGCAGGCTTCTCAGCCCCTGCCGCAGACAGTGGGCTCACTGGGCCGGTTGCAACTGGACACAAATGAATACATTGACATGATATGTCGATGTACCTATTCTTTCCTCCATGCAGGCACACACCGCCCTTCACCGGCCGCCTGTCCCACCCGCTTGACGAGAAGGAGACGCCGTGCCCACCCTGCTGGAACAACTCAACAACCTGGACCTGCTGACCTCCGCGCTCATGGGCGGGGCCGCCGTGCAGCTGCAGCCCATCACAGGCGACGTGCCGGTGGTGCAGGTGAGCATCGAGGGGCGCGACGAGCTGCCCATCTTCGTGACCTGCTCGGACCTGCAGATCATCTGCCTGTGCTACCTCTGGACGGACGCCGACGTGCGCCCGGAGCGCCGCGCCGAGTTGATGGAGGCGCTGCTCGACCTGAACCCCTCCGTGCCGCTGTCGGCCTTCGGCCGCGTCCATGGCCGCTTCGTGCTGGTGGGCGCGCTGGCGCGCGCGGCCCGCGCCGAGGACGTGGCGCACGAGGTGGCGGTGCTGAGCGACAACGCGCTCGATGCACTCGAAGCGCTGGCCGACTATCTGAAATAACACCCGAACCCCCACCCAGGAGCCGAACATGACCGTCATCAAGAAACTCGTCACCCTGCTGCGCGGCAGCGCGCGTGAACTGGGCCAGAGCGTGGTCGATGGCAACGCCACGCGCATCT
>Ga0206116_1000810_pt1 | contig 23316 bp, 22 predicted proteins | sample 3A1Ametagenome_FD_178000 | JGI IMG/M metagenome (GOLD analysis project Ga0206116, IMG submission 178000) | Enriched microbial communities from leaf-cutter ant dump, University of Wisconsin, Madison, United States - 3A1A | ecosystem: Environmental > Terrestrial > Nest > Insects nest > Nest dump...
GCCCATGGGCCAGGTCACCGGCGTCGTTGGCCACCTCCTCGAGGCGGTCGATCATGTCGCTCATCGCCGCCCTCCCCTACGGCCCACCACGCGAATCTCGCCGTCGTCGCGCTCGATGTGCTCGCCCAAGAGAGGACGCAACACGGACGCGGCATCGTGCAGGTAGCGCTTCACCGTTCCCGAGCTCAGCCGCATCGACGCGGCAACCTCCGGCACCGTCATGTCATCCCAGTACCGCAACGCCACCGCAACCCGCTGCTGCGCGGTCAGCGACGCGAGAGCCTTCTCCACGGCGACCTTGGTGGAGATGGCGGTGACGTGCTCTGCGGTCACCGGCGCCGAGGCGAGGGCAGGCACCCGCTCGCGCCAGCGTCGGGCCTTGCGGGCCTTGTCAATGACCAGGGTCTTCATGGCCAGGCGCACATACTGCTCCGCGGCGGCTGGGTCACTCAGGCGCGGGCGGCGGACAAAGGTCTTGACGATGGCCTCTTGCACCAGGTCCTCGGCGTCGCTTTGGGAGCCCGTGAGGATGAAGCCATACGCGGCAAGGCGCGCGCCCGCGGAGCGGGTTAGGCCCGCGAGCACCTCGTCCACGTCATCCATGACTCTCCCTCGACGCCCCCAAAACGCTTCACCGGCGCGAAACGTTGTGACGAGTCTCAGGGTAGTGCGGGCTGAATCTGTACGGCCTTGGCGCCCGAGGGATCCACGATGGTGGCGATGATCGCGGCGTCGTCGACCCTTGTCAGCTGAATGACGAGGTGAAAGGCGACGTCCCCAGAGCCCGTATCCGACGCCGCGCCGCCGCACCTGCCGAGCACCGGTGCCGTGACGGCGAGCGTGACGGCGCCGTTCTCGCCGATGCGCGCGTACTGCTCCTCGGTGACGCCCACGATGGCGCCGGCCTTCACCGCCACCACCCGGGCCCTCGCGATGGCGTGATGCCTAAGGTGCATCTCGCCCCGCCACGAGACCGTGGCCTCACCGGACGTGTACCCCGAGAAGTCGGTCTGCGTCTCGCCATCCGCGCCGGTGAGCACCCACGTGCCCTGGGGCGCGTCAAAGTAGTAATCGGGCTGCTCGACGAAGCTCGTGCTGCCGCGCTCCACCAGCCAGGCATGGCCGCACACCAATTCACTCAGGTGGCGCGGCAGCTTGTCCGCGGCCGGCGCGTTCCCCAACGGCTGCAGGGCCGACGCTATGAACACCACTCCCACGACCGCGGCTAGGGCTGCGGTCACCAAGGCGGCGGTGCGGGTGCGTCGGCGAGCCTGAATGCGCTGCCGCACGGCCAACTCATTGGCCGCGATCTGCTTGGAGACCTCGGCGCCGCGCTCACGAGCCCATGCCTCGAGATTGCTCCGCAGCCCGCTCATGGCCGCACGTCCAGCGTCTGGGTGCGCTCGGGCTCATCGTCCTCGCCAAGAAGCGGAGCCAGCGCCTCGCGACCCTTGTCCAGGCAGCGTCGGGCGCCATGTTCGCTGAGATTCAGCGCCTGGGAAATCTCCACAACAGTCGCCTGCTCCCAGTAGTACATCGCGAGCGCCACCCGCTCGTGGGGGGTCAAGGCGGCCAGTGCCGCGGCCACCGGGTCCGCGCTCGGGGCCGATGAGCGCCAGCGGGAGTCGATGACCAGGGTGCGCATCATGGCGAGGACCTTCGCCTCCGCCTGCTCGAGCGTGGCAGGGTGGCGTGAGCGCGTGAAGACCTTGACCGTTGCGGACTGCACGAGCTCCACGGCACGCGCATCGTTGCCCGTGAGGATGCAGGCGAACGCGGCGAGCCGCGGCATGGACTGCCCATACAGCGCGGCAAGGATGGTGGGCCGCGAGCGCACGCACGCCTCCCTTCGGTGCCTGACTGCCAGGCGAGCGCCCCTACTGTCGACCGTAGTACGTGGGCGCGTGCCGAGGGCACACGGCAGCGGGCGCGCTACTTGCGCTTGCGTGCCGGAGCCGCGCGCTTTGCGCCGCGCGCGGCCGGCTTCTTGGCCGGCCCCTTGGCGCGCTTGTCGGCAAGCAACTCCACTGCCCGCTCCGGGGTGAGCGACTCCACCGTGTCGCCGCGGGGGATGGTCACATTGGTGACGCCGTCGGTGATGTAGTCGCCAAAGCGTCCGGACTTCGCCACGATGGGCTTCTCAGAGACGGGGTCCACGCCAAATTCGCGAAGCGGCGGCGCCGCCGTGCGGCCGCGGCCACGCTTGGGCTCCGCGTAGATCGCGAGCGCCTCCTCAAGGCCAATGTCCAGCAGCTGGTCCTCAGAGGCCAACGTCCGCGAGTCCGTGCCCTTCTTCAGGTACGGCCCGTAGCGGCCATTCTGCGCGGTGATCTCCTCACCATCGGGAGCAGTCCCCACCACGCGCGGCAGCGACATGAGCTTCACGGCATCCTCGAGCGTCACCGTCTCCAGCTGCATCGACTTGAACAGCGACGCAGTGCGCGGCTTGGCCTTGGAATCCTCCGGCAGCACCTCGGTGACGTAGGGCCCAAAGCGGCCCGCCTTCGCCACAACGGGAAGACCCGTCTGCGGATGCGTTCCAAGCGACCTCTCCTCGCCGCCTTGCGAGGCAAACAGCTCCTCTGCGCGCGCCACGGTGAGCTCGTCTGGAGCAACGTCGTCGGGCACGGACGCGCGCTGCGTCTCTCCGTCACGCTCGCGCTCGATATACGGTCCATAACGCCCCACCCGCAGCGAGATGCCGTCGCCAACGGGGAACGTGTTGATGGCGCGAGCATCGATCTCGCCCAGGTCATCTACCAGGTGCTTGAGCCCCTCCTCACGCCCTTCAGCCCCATCCGCGCCGGAGCCAAAGTAGAAGCGCCCCAGCCATTCGCGCATGTCGGCCTCACCGCGCGCAATGCGGTCAAGGTCCTCCTCCATGTCTGCGGTGAAGTCGTAGTCGATGAGCCACCCAAAGTGCTGCTCCATGAGCCCCACGATCGCGAACGCGATCCACGTGGGGATGAGCGCCTGCTTGTCGATGCGCACGTAGCCGCGCGCCACGATGAGGTCAACGGTGGCCGCATACGTGGACGGCCGCCCGAACTTGCGGTCCTCCAGCTCCTTGATCATGGAGCCTTGCGTGAATCGCGGTGGCGGCGTGGTGGCGTGGCTCACCGGCTCCAGGCCCGACGCCGTGACCGCCTGCCCCTCGGCAAGTTGCGGAAGGCGCTCCTCGGCTTCGGTGACGTGCGTCTTCTTCTCAGATTCGTACCGGGACTCTTCGCGCGACTCCTCGTAGGCCAGGAGGAACCCCGGCGAGGTGATGATGGTGCCGGAGGCGGAAAACTCCACCGCATGCCCCGCCCCGGACACGGCACCGAGCCGCACCGTGGACGTGGTGCCAACAGCGTCGGCCATTTGGGAGGCAACGGTGCGCTTCCAGATGAGCTCATACATGCGGAACTCGTCGCCGCGAAGCTCTGCGCGCACGGAGTCAGGGGTGCGGAAGCGATCGCCTGCGGGGCGGATGGCCTCGTGGGCCTCTTGCGCGTTGGCGTCCGAGGAGGCGTAGACGCGCGCGGAGGCCGCCACAGAATCGGAGCCATACAACTCGGCCGCCTGCGAGCGCGCCGCACGCACCGCCTCGCCCGAGAGCGTGGGGCTGTCGGTCCTCATATAGGTGATGTAGCCGCGCTCATACAGGCCCTGCGCCACGCGCATCGCGTCGCGTGCGCCAAGGCGCAGCTTGCGCGAGGCCTCCTGAATCAGCGTGGACGTGATGAACGGCGCCGCGGGGCGGCGCTTGTACGGCTTGGACTCCACACCGGCCACAGAGAACTCGGCACCCGCAAGTCCTGCGGCGAGCGAGCCGGCGCTGCTTGCGGTGACGTGGAAGACCTTGTCGTTCTTCAGCACACCGCGGTCGTCAAAGTCCTTGCCCACCGCCACCCGGCGACCATCCACGGACGTGAGGCGCGCGGTGAAGGTGCGCCCGGCGTCGGGCCCCTCAACGGCCGCAAAGGAGGCGGTGAGGTCCCAATACTCTGCCGACTGGAAGGCCATGCGCTCGCGTTCGCGATCCACCACAAGGCGCAACGCAATGGACTGCACGCGGCCGGCAGAGAGCCCCTGCTGAATCTTGCGCCACAGCACAGGCGAGACCTCATAGCCGTAGAGGCGGTCGAGGATGCGGCGCGCCTCTTGCGCCTCCACGAGCTCCATATCGATGTCCCGCGGGCTCTCCATGGCGCGCGCGATGCCCTCACGGGTGATCTCGTGGAAGGCGAGCCGCTTCACCGGAACCTTGGGCTGCAGCACCTCGAGCAGGTGCCACGCGATGGCCTCGCCTTCGCGGTCTTCATCGGTGGCGAGGTAGACCTCGTCGGCGTCCTTGAGTCGCGACTTGATGTCTGCGACAACCTTCTTCTTCTCCGGGCTCACCACGTAATACGGCGCAAACCCGTTGTCCACATCCACCGCAAACTTGCCAACGGAACCCTCGCGCTTGCCCGCGGGCAGCTCGCTCGGCTGCGGCAGATCACGGATGTGCCCGATGCTCGAGACCACGTCATAGTCCGCGCCAAGATAGCCGCCGATGGTGCGCGACTTGGTGGGCGACTCGACGATGACGAGCTTGCGTGGCATGGTGCCTGCTTTCATGGGCTGGATCGCACACAGAATACATACGGCGGCCAGTGCAGGCTCGCGCGGATGGGAACATGGGGATATGTCCCTCGTCACCAAGGCCCTGTCCGACGCCGTCCTCGCCGCGATGCGCGAGGCCACCGATGCGGAGGTGATGCCCCGCTGGCGGTCGCTGTCGTCGGACGACATTCGCACCAAGGCGGGGCCTTGGGATCTGGTGACGGATGCGGACGTGCTCGCCGAGCGTCGGCTCACCTCGGCACTCACCGCGCTCCTTGACATTCCGGTGGTGGGTGAGGAGGCGACGGCCGCGGATTCGTCGCTGCTGGAGCTCGTTGCGGGGGCGCAGCAGTGCTGGCTCGTGGACCCCGTAGACGGCACCCGCAACTTTGTGCACGGCCAAGAGGACTTTGCGTGCATGGTGGCGCTCGTGGTGGGCGGGCGCACGCAGGCCGCCTGGATCACGTACCCGGCGGTGGAGCGCGAGATGCACGGCGCGCTCGGCGTTGGCACCTTCATCGATGGGGTGCGCGTGACCGCCCCCGCGCCACAGGACCCAACCGCGCTGCACGGGGCGCTCGGAGCGCGCGCCTTTGTCAAGGACGCCGACGCCGTCTACGCCGCGGCGGGAACGCTCGGTCCGGTGCGGGACATCCGGTTCTGCGCAGGCTGGGATTACCTCGACATGGTCGAGGGGCTCAAGGACTATGTGCTGTTCACGCGCACCCTGCCGTGGGATCACGCGCCAGGGTCGCTGCTGGTGCGTGAGGCGGGTCTCGCGTCCGCGCGGCCCGACGGCAGCGAATACCTTCCCGGTGACGGCGGCGCAGGCCTGCTCACCGCGCACCCGAGCGTGTGGGAGCGCGTCTCCGCCGCGCTGCTGCCGGCGCTGCGTAGTTGACGGGCGCTGCGTGGTTGACGGGCGCTGCTAGCGGCGCTCGAGGTCCGGGAGGTCCCCGATGCGGATGACCTCGTAGAGTCGCCGCCCTTGCAACACGGGCGCGTGCGCTCCACGTCGGATGACCTCACGCACGGCGTCAAGCACGTGGCTACGGGAGTGGCGCACGGGATCCGCGGTGAACGTCACCTCGTAGTCCACACCGGACCGCATGACGAGCTCCAGCGAGGTCCACGCCACCACCGGCTCGGTATCGCTCAGCTCCAGCCCCACCCAGTCCACCAGCGGCAACACCTCGGCAAGTCCATGCGGGAACGCGCCGCTCGTGCACAACCCCACGCGGTAGCCCAACGACCGCACCTGAGCCATGGCGGATAGAAGGTGCGGCTGAGCGGTGGGCTCCGACCCCGCAAAGGTCACCCCGTCCACACCGCCGGCCCTGGCACGCAGCCCGGCCACGACGTCGGGCCATGCGGGGCCGTCCGCACCCAATATGAGTGCGGTGCTCAGCACACCCGGCCAATGGCGATCGGTGGTGGGGACCACATGGGCAACGGCAAGCGCGGCAGGGGCGAGGACGGTCACAGACACGACTTCGAGGGTAGGTGCCGCGCGGGCGTCCAGTCCCGGACTTTTGGCCCGACGCTTTAGGCCAGCATTCCCGTTTCCACCAGTTCGCGGATGGCCGGCAGCAGCTCGTCTGCGCCCTCCACACCCAGCGCGCCGAGTGCCGCGAGAATCTGGCCCACCGTCAGCTCGCCGTCACACGCGCCAATGAACCCCGCGAGTCCCGTGTCCGCTCGCACGGCCCTCCCAAAGCCGCCACCTTGGCGGATAAGGATGTGCTCGGGGTCCTCGAGCAGCGGGCGCCCGTAGACCTCGCGCGTGACGTCGGGCGCAACCGTCAGCGCGGTGGCGAGAAGGGCGTCGTTCGCCAGTGTGTGCACACGGTCGTGTGCCGCAAGCGTGGCGGCGAGCGTGGGGCCAAGTGGGGACGCAACGGGGCCTTCGAGGAATTCCAGCCGCCGCAGCGTCGGGCCGGATACGGGGCGGCGCAGCAGGACCATGCCGAACCCCACCTCGCGCACCCCGCGGCGGTCGAAGTCCGCAAGGTAGGCCGCATAGGCGTCGTCGAAGGCTGCGCGGCCGCGCTCGGGCACCACGCCGGCGTCGCGAAGCCAAATCTCCGCGTATTGGGCGGCATCCAGGACGTCGCGCTGCACCACCCAGGCGTCGAGGGCGGTGCCTTCAAGCCACTCCTGCCAGCGCTCGCGCCAGTCGCCGCGAATCTCCCAATTGCCCAGCAGCTGTGCCACTCCGCCCGGCGCGAGCACGCCGCCAAGGCTCGCCACGAGAGACCCCAGCAGGGTGTCTCCCGGCATCCCGCCATCGCGGTACTCAAAGCTGGGCGCGCCGGGCGGGGTGATGACGAAAGGCGGGTTCGAGACCACAAGGTCAAAGGCCTCACCCGCCACCGGCTCCAGCAGCGAGCCCTCGCGCAGGTCAAGCTCCACCCCAGCGAGGGCCGCGTTGAAGCGCGCAAACTCCAGGGCGCGCGCGGAGATGTCGGTTGCTGTCACGTGCGCGGCGTGAGTGGCGGCATGGAGCGCCTGGATGCCGCTGCCCGTCCCCAGATCGAGGGCACGGCCCACGGGAGTGCGCATGGTGAGGGACGCAAGAGTCAGCGACGCGCCACCCACGCCCAGTACATGATCCTCGGCCAGCCGCTCGCCCGTCACCGCCTCACCAAGGTCGCTCGCGATCCACCAGCGGTTGGCCTCGGTTTCATAGGGACGCAGGTCTACCAGTGCGCGCACCGGATCGTCATCGCTCGCCCCCGCCGTGGCCACAAGGCCCGACGCTGCCGCGGCCTCCAGCCCCAGCGTTGGCAAGGCACGGCTCACCTGGGCTGCAGTGAGAGTCTCACCCAGTGAGAACAGGCGAGTCAGGAGCGCGACGGGATCATCACCCGCGGCGCCCGCCGCGAGGCGGGCGGGGACCAGTTGCTCGCGATCCAGTGCGGCCACGGCGCGGTTGCCCAGGAGGGTTGTGATCGCGTCGTTGGTCCACGGCTCGAGGTCTGCGCGCAGTGCCTCGATCCGTGGCTTGTCTGCCGCCGGTGTGTTCACGGACCCAGGCTAGCGGGGGTGGTCCAGGAGGCTACGGCTGCCGCCTCGGTGGCGGCTGCCTCGGTGGCGCCCGCCGCCGCCCTGGTGGCGCCCGCCGCCCTGGTGGCTGCCGCCGCCCTGGTGGCGCCCTGCGGGGTACTAGTCGGCCAGCTCTGCGGCTTCCGCAGCCTCGGCCGCCACCTCGGCAGCCTCAGCGCTCTCGTGGCCAAAGTCCGCTGCCACGATGTCCGCCTCGGCGGCGACTCCGGCGGCGTGCGCACGGCGCGCCGCCGCGTAGACCGCGCCAACGGCCACGCCAGCGGCGACCACGGCGATGGCGCCGCGCAGCCACGGGTTGGCGCTGTCGCCGTAGGACAGCAGCACCACCGCGGGGGCGATCAGCACCGCCACCAGGTTCATCACCTTGATGAGCGGGTTGATGGCGGGACCAGCGGTGTCCTTGAACGGGTCACCGATCGTGTCGCCGATGACTGTTGCCTCGTGAGCCGGCGAGTACTTGCCGCCGTGGTGGCCGTCCTCGACGATCTTCTTGGCGTTGTCCCATGACCCACCGGAGTTCGCGAGGAACACGGCCATCAGTACTCCTGTGCCGATGGCGCCCGCGAGGAATCCCGCGAGCGCACCGGGGCCCAGCGCCATGCCAACAAAGATGGGCGCCATGGCGGCCAACAGGCCAGGGGTCGCGAGTTCGCGCAGCGAGTCTCGGGTGCAGATGTCCACCACTCGGCCGTACTGCGGCCGCTCGGTGCCGTCCATGATTCCGGGCATCTCGCGGAACTGGCGCCGCACCTCGAACACAATGGCACCGGCCGCACGCGTCACCGCGTCGATCGCCAGTCCCGAGAACAGGAACACCACGGCACCACCGATGATGAGGCCCACGAGAGTCAACGGGTGGATGATCGCGTAGCTGAAGTCGGCGGCGCTGGCCGCGGCTTCGGTGAGCGCGGTGGCCACGGCGTCGGAGTAAGAGCCGAACAGCGCGGTGGCGGCCAACACGGCGGTGGCGATCGCGATGCCCTTGGTGATGGCCTTGGTGGTGTTGCCAACGGCGTCGAGGTCGGTGAGGGTCTTCGCCGCCTCCTCGCCCACCTCGCCGGACATCTCGGCGATGCCCTGCGCGTTGTCAGAAACGGGACCAAAGGTGTCCATGGCCACGATCACGCCCACCGTGGTGAGCAGTCCGCAACCGGCGAGCGCCACGAGGAACAGCGCCAGGCCGATGGATCCTCCGGCAACGGTGAAGAGCACCACAATGGAGGCGGCGATCACGAGCGCCGTGTACACCGCGCTTTCCAGGCCGACGCCGATTCCAGACAGCACTACCGTGGCCGCACCCGTGAGCGACGTGCGGGCCACGCGACGCGTGGGTCGCTTGGCAGTGTCGGTGAAGTAGCCCGTGAGCCACAAGATCACGCCGGCAAGTGCGATGCCGATGATGACGGCGATCGCCGCGACGATGCGCGGGTCACGGTCGGTGTCGAGCAGGCTCGAGCCGTTGAAGTCCGCGAAGGTGCCCGGCAGGTACACGAAGGCGGCGATCGCGGCGAGCACCGCGCCAATCACGGCCGAGATGTAGAAGCCACGGTTGATGGCCTTGAGCCCCGGCTCGCCCTTGCGAACCTTGGTGATGAACACGCCGATCGCCGCGGTGAGCGCACCGATCGCGGTCACGATGAGCGGGAACACCAGTCCTTGCTCGCCAAAGGCCACCTTGCCCAGGATGAGGGCCGCCACGAGCGTCACGGCATAGGACTCGAAGAGGTCGGCAGCCATGCCGGCGCAGTCGCCGACGTTGTCGCCCACGTTGTCCGCGATGGTCGCCGCATTGCGGGGGTCGTCTTCGGGAATGTGGTTCTCCACCTTGCCCACGAGGTCGGCGCCAACGTCGGCCGCCTTGGTGAAGATGCCGCCGCCCACGCGCATGAACATGGCGAGCAGCGCGGCACCAAAGCCGAATCCCTCAAGCACCGCAGGAGCGTCGGCCTTAAACAGGAAGACCACAAGGGCAGCGGCGCCAAGGCCCTGGCCCACAACGCCCATGCCCACGGCACCGCCGGTGCGGAAGGCGATGCGAGCGCCCTTGGCGCGGCCCTCGTCTTCGGTGGCGGCGAATGCCACCCGCACATTGGAGCGCACGGCAAGCCACATGCCCATGTAGCCGATGGTCGCCGAGCAGGCGGCTCCCACGAGGAAGAACACGGAGCGGCCGATGCGCACGTCCGCATCGCCCGGCAGCAGGAACAGCAGCGCGAAGACGATCACCGCAAAGATCGACAGCGTGCGCAGCTGCCGCGTGAGGTATGCGGAGGCGCCTTCCTGAACGGCACCCGCGATCTCGCGCATCTTCTCCGTGCCGTCCTTGTAGCGCAGCACCTGCTGACGTAAGTACCACGACATCGCAAGCGACAGCGCGGCGATGACGCCGATGACGACCACCGTAGTGACGTTTCCGGAGCTGACCGAGATGGCCTGAACCGACGTTGAGAGCATTCGTCCTCCTTGACGAGCGCGACGTCTTTGTCGCGACTGCTGACGTATGCGGCGAGTCTAAGGGACGATGTCTTTCACCGGCGACCGCCCCAACGATTCCGTGCGGCTGTTCGTCGGGCTTGTATGAAGCGGCAAGCAGCGGAGGAGACCCGTGGCTGAGTGGACCGACACCATGGAGCGCCTGGTACGGGACCGGGAGCGTGCGCTCCTGAGTTACGCGTACCTCGTGTGCGGCGACCCCACCCGCGCCCAAGACTTGGTTCAGGACGCACTGGTGCGGACCTTCTCCCGCGAGCGCAAGGGCCTCACGGCGGTGACCGCTGAGGCATATGTCCGACGCTCGATCACCTCGGTATTCATCGACGAGTATCGGCGCGGCCAGCGCTGGCAACGCGTGCAGCACCTCTTCCGCGACGGTGAGCCCGCGCGCGATCCGGTGCACGCCATCGAGGCCAGCTCCGACGTCCATGCCGCCCTCGCCACCCTCTCGCCGCGAGAGCGAGCGTGCGTGGTATTGCGCTATTTCGACGACCTCACCGTGCCGCAGATTGCCCGGCACCTTGACCTCGCGGAGGGCACCGTGAAGCGCTACCTGGCCGACGCTGTTGGCCGTCTGCAGCTGGCGCTCGGTGACATCGAGGACGAGACCGCGGCCACCCGGCCATCGCGAAAGGGAACCCACCATGAAGATGTCTGATGCGCTGCGCGCAGCGGCTGAGACCGCGCCGATTGAGGGGATCTCGATTTCTGCGGGCGCGGTGCGTTCACGGGCCCGTCGTAACCGGGCGGTGCGCGCCGGGGCCAATGGCATCGTGGGCGTTGGCGCCGCGGTCCTCATGTTTGCGGGGGTGGCGGGAGTGATCAACGGCCAGACGGGGCTGAGTGCCGCCGATGCCGACTCGGGCGCCAAGCAGGAGGACACCTCGGGTGGCATGGCGACCAACGGCGGGATGGAGCCGGGATTGGTTGACCCGCTGCCCGCTGACACGATCTGCGGCACCACGTTCGACGCCTCCCGGTTCGCCACCGGTGAGGTGGTGGCGACCGCGTCCATTGATGAGCCAACGCGTGAGTCCGCCACGGTGTCGGTGGAGTTCACGGGCTCGGGCGCGGTGGCGATCGACACGACCACCTACTACGTGCTGTGGGAGGGCATGGTGGTGTCGCTTTACGACGGCGCGGGTGCGCAGTCCTCGCACGCCGACGTGCCGCTCGTCAACTGTTGGGACGGTGCGGCACTGCCCGCCGGCGACTACGGCCTCGTCACCGTGAGCCCCGTGGCGCCCGGCACCTTTGCGGTGTCCGACGCTGTGGCCTTCACCGTGGCCGGCGACGCCATGAGCGACCCCTTTGCCAGCTACCTGGCCGGGCCGCAGCCCACGGATCCGCCCGCGCCCGGCACGCCGTCGGGGATGCCGCCGGACACTCTCACCGGCGACGCGGCACGCGCGGCATACCATGACGCCCTCGCGGGCACGTGGGACATGGCCGCAGGCACGCAACGCGTGGTGATGACGGGCGACGGCGCCGACCCCGGGGACGCGACCCTGTGGGCACGCAACTACTTTGGCTGCGGCATGGACGGCGCCGCCGGAGCATTCCCCCGTCAGTCCGCAACCCTCGATTGGCTCGCGGTGTCCGCCACCATCCCTGCCACGCTCCACGTGAGCTACGGGTGGATCGTGGACGGCAACCCGGCGGTGACCTACGCCATCACGAATACGAGCTCGTGGGCAATCCCGGGATATTTCGCCTCGTCCGGGCCGCACCTGGTGCTCGTCAAGGACGGCCGCGTGGCCGCCGAGGCGTATCCCATCAACCCCCAACTCTCCCAGGGAGGCATCGCGTACGCCACGGGCGGCGCGGAGACCACAGCGGACGCCGCGCCGTCAGCGGGTGCCGCGCCAGGGCCGACCTTGCTGGCTCCACCGGCCGAGGACTTCCTCGCCCCCGGAGCGGGTGTGTCCGGCGACTACGTGTGGCGTGACGTCAGCGGTTGCTGGACCGACGGCAACGGTGGGCAGGTGCTGCCCGGCACGTACACCGTGCTGGCAGCGCACGATATCTACGTGGGCTCCATCTACGCCCCGGACGCCAGCGTGTCCAGTGCCTCGAGCGCTGGCGACACCGCTGGCGACACCGCTGGCGACATCGCCGTGGCGCCCGTCGTCGCGCCTGTTCCGGGCGGCGGTGACTACGCATCGTTCACGGTGTGGACCTCCCTTGGAACCGTGAAGGTACAAAACTAGACAAAGCGGTCATCGCGTGTGAGATGCATCACATTCGGCGCAAGATAGTCGTGTCGAGGGCCTCCTAGGGGATTGAATCTGAAGTGACGCGCACGACGCGTCCGCCCGGCCCGGAGGGTTCCCTCAGTGCCTCCGGCTTGCTGGGCCAGCCCGGCGGTGGTTCGGTTCCCTCAGCCCGAACCGCCGCCGGGCCCTCGCTTTCTCCCTAAGGATCCGCCTCCATACCCGGCCCCGCTCGGGCCGACGCCGTGGCACCCGAGCGCCCCACCCTCACCGTCACCTGCACCGAGTCGTCGGAATACTCCACGCACGTCACGACGCTCGCGGCATTGGCTATGGCGGCCTCCCGCGCCGCCGCACACCCGGCGCCGGAGCCGCCGGGCGCGGCGCGCACGGCGTAGGCGCCGGCGAGCGCCGCAAGGTCTGCAGCGGAACGCGCGGCCGCACGATCGGCAGCCACCCCCGCCACGATCGCGAGCAGTGTGGCCGCCACGATCACCACGCCCAGGAGGGCCACGGACGCCACCGTCGCCGATCCAGAATCGCGACTCATGGCCGCACCGCACGGGCGGTGGCCACGGCGTTGGGGAGAGGACCGGGAACCCGCACCGTGGCGACGGCAACCCACCAGTCGCCATCCGTGGTGAGCCGCACGGAGACGCGCCCGGGTGCCACTGCGCCGCCCGCCCGCTCCCCTGCGGCCGCCCCCTCCACCATCGCCACACGGGCGGCGGTGGACGCGGCGTCGTGCGCGAGCGCGGAGTCCGCGCCGTGCCGCACCGCACCCAAGACTCCGGCGAGCACGAGCACCACGGCGGGCAGGGTCAGTGCAAACTCGACTGTCGCGGACCCGCGCTGACCTCGCCACCACCGTGGTGCCGCACCCACCTCAGCCGCCCAGGGCGGAGGTGATGATGCCGCTGAGCAGATTGCGCACGGCCTGGGACTTCAGCAGCGCGATGAGCACGCCCGCGAACGCCGCGGCGGCCACCGTCACCAGCGCGTACTCCGCGGTGGCCATGCCGTCGTCAGCTCGCAGCACCGCTCTGGGGTGCCGCATCCATGTCTTCATGGTGTCTCCTTTCAACCCCACCAGCGTTGCCGTGGCCCGCGACTCGCCGCCACCGCCACCGGGCGGAGCGGTGGATAACTCGGGGCCCTCACCTCAACCCGCCCACAAGGCTCACGAGCAATGGCACGATCCCCACGAGCACGAATGCGGGCAACAAGCACATCGCGAGCGGCAGCGTGAGGCGTACCGCGAGTTCTCCCGCGGCCACCTGCGCAGCCCGCCTACGACGAATCGAAACGCCGTCCGCAACGGCCGCAAGGAGCGGCCCGGCATGAGCGCCCCGCTCCCACGGCAGGCGCAATGCTCGCCGCAGGGGCTCGGCGGTCTCATCGCCCCAGCAGTCGTCCCACGCGGCACCCTCGGAAAGCGCAAGCGCAGCCGAGCGCATCGCCTGCGCCAGCGCTGGCGCATCCGGTTCGAGCGCCACGCTCACCGCCGCCAAGGCGCTCGCCACGTCCGCGCCAGCGGCCATTGCGGCGCGCACCGCATGCAGCGCCAACATCGTCTGATCCGCCGCAGGGCTGGCACGCGCCACGAGCCGACGCATCCACCACCGCCCCGCAAGCGTCAAGGCACCGGCCACGGCAACGAGCCCCATGCCAAGCGGCGTGATCAGCACGGCGAGCACTCCCGAGTCCACCAGCACGGCAAGGCCCAGCCCCACGAGCGGCAGCCACGCAAGCACGCGCGCGGACAGTCGTGGGCCCGCGAGCGCGGTCTCCCGGGCAATCGCCGCCTCTGCCTCCTCCCGTGCCGCCTGGGAGCACGCATCGAGGATGGGCGCGAGCGCCGCCCCACTCGCGTGCGCCAATCGCGCCGCAACGGCGAACGACGCCGCGGCACCCGGCGGCGCGCCGTCCGGTCCAGGCTCGCCCCAGCCCACCGCCACAAACGCATCGCGCGGGCTCAGCCCCGCGCGCAGCATCCCGGCAACGGCGGCCGCGTCAGCGATCTCGTCCACCGCCGCAACGCCACCCGCCCCGCGCACCCGCTCAGCCATCGCCCACCAACGCCGCCATCCACTCAAAGCCGGGCCCGCGCACCACCCCAGCGCCAGCGTCGGACAGCGCGGGGCGAACCACGAGACCCCGCGCACCAAGCGCCAGCACGGCAACCTCCACTACCCTGCGCGCTCCCGACGCCGCACGCTCCACGTGCACCACCGCGTCGAGCCCTGCGGCCGCAAGGCGATGCGTGGCGCGGTCGGGCAGCCCAGCCAAAGCACCAAGCGCCGCAAGCCGCGCGGGCACGTCGGCCGCCGAATTGGCGTGCAGCGTGGTCAGCCCGCCACGGTGCCCCGTGTTGTACGCCGTGAGCACTTCGCGCAGTTCCGCGCCACGGCATTCGCCAAGCACCAGGCGGTCCGGCCGCATCCGCAACGCTTGCTTCACGAGGTCTGGCAGACCCACCCCGCCCGCGCCCTCCACGTTGACCCGCCGTTCCACGAGCCGCACCACGTGCGGGTGTGCCGGGCGCAGTTCACCCACCTCCTCCACCAGCACCAGGCGCTCGCGAGGGTCTGCAAGCCCCAAGAGGGTCGACGCTAGGGTCGTCTTTCCGGCGCCCGTGCCCCCGGTGATGACGAGGCTCGCGCGCGACCGCACCAGGGAGCCGAGCAGTTCGGCTATCGGCGGAGCCAGCATCCCCGCCGTGACGAGGTCGGCCATCGTGAACGGCTCCGCACGCACGCGCCGGATGGAAATGGCGGTGCAGCCGTCGGCAACGGGCGGCAACACGGCATGCAGGCGAGACCCATCGGGAAGCCGAACGTCCACCGTGGGCGAGGCGTCGTCGAGCCGCCTGCCGCCGAGCGCGGCAAGCCGTACCGCCAAGGCCCGCACGGCGTCGGGCCCGTCAAAGCTCACCGGTGCGCGTTCGCAACCCAACCCGCGGTCCACCCACACCGCCTGCGGGCCGTTCACGAGCACATCCGTCACTCCCGGCGCGGCGAGCAGCGGCGCCAGGATTCCCAAGTCTGCGGTCACCCGCCAAGGGTGGAGCGGGCCGCCGACCGCCGCCACCGCCGCCGGGGCGAGCGGTGGAAAACTCCGCGCACCGGACCAACCATCGCGAGGGGGCTTGCGGAAATGTCGGTTCACGCCGATAGCCTCAGTACTGGAGGGCCCATGACAGACCAGCCGCGCCCGGCGGCGTTCTTTGACCTGGACAAGACCATCATTGCGATGAGTTCGTCCGCAGTCTTGTCGCGCCCGCTGTTCGAGGGTGGCCTGCTCACCCGCACCGCCGCGCTGCGCACCGCCTATGCGTCGCTGCTGTTCCATATGGGCGGCGCGGACGAGCGCAAGACCAATCGCCTGCGCGACGCCCTCAGCGAGCTCATCACCGGATGGGACGTGGCCCAGCTCAATCGGGTGCTCGAGGACACCCTTCACGAGCACATCGACCCCGTGGTCTACGAGGAGGCGATCGAGCTCATCCACGCGCACCAAGAGCTCGGTCGCGACGTCATCATCGTCAGCGCCTCGGCGCATGAGGTTGTGGCCCCCATCGCCGAGCTCCTCGGCGCCAACGGCGTCATCGCCACTCGCATGGGCGTGGAGGATGGCCGCTTTACGGGCGCCATCGACTTCTACGCCTTCGGCGAGAACAAGGCCGACGCTATGCGTGAGCTCGCGCGCGAGCGCGGCTATGACCTCGCGCGCAGCTATGCATACTCGGACTCCATCACCGACATCCCCATGCTGTCCACCGTGGGCAACGCCTACGCCGTCAATCCCGACCGCGCGCTCCGTCGCGAGGCCCTCAACCGGGGCTGGGGCATCCTGCGCTTCCGCCGTCCGATTGCCCTGCGCGGCGCCCCGTCGCCGCAATCCGTGGCGGTTGGGGTGGCGATCGTCGTAGGGGTGGCGGTAGGCACCTGGATCGTGGTGCGCGCGGTGCGCCGCCGGCGCTTCGAGTAGCCGAACGGCTCCGCATATCGTGACCGATTTGTGACATCCGCTACCCCCCGTATGGGGCGTGCGAATCGTTCTAATAGTCACGAGACCTACGTGAGCCACGACAAGGGGAGCCCATGCGCGCGAGCCGAGCGAGCGTCGGGCCTGAGCATGTCCCGGTTTGTTACGCTTGGTGCGCGTCCGACGCCGGGCGCTCCTCCCCCACCACCCTCCTCGAGGAGATGTCGCCGTGCCCAAGGCGCTGAAGATCGTCGCTGGCCTCATGGTCGCGCTCGCATCCGCCGCCATCGGCTGGTTTGGCGTCAAGTGGTACCAAGACAGCCGCCCCGCAGCGCCCCAGGTGCCGTCCGCGACGCCCTCGAGCACAACGTCGGCCATTGCCTACGTGCATCTCACCCTTGACTTGACCGGCGTCACGAGCGAGGTGAGTGACCTCTTGCCGCACCCGCAGTGCGGCGACGAGTGGGGAATGGAGCCGGCCTCGGCCAATGGCGTGACGCTCGCCGCGGACGCCCAGACCGTCACCGACGGCGACGTGGATCGTCTGACCATCGGCGCGGCCTTTGGGACGCAAGGTGACGATCCCGTGGCGTTCCTCGGTGCGGAAAGCGCCTACATCGTCACGCGGGACGGCAAGGTGGTCTCTCCCGATTGGGGTGCCGAGTATGTGCCGCAATACTTTGTGGCCGTTCCCGGATCCACCACGCCCGCCGGAGAGGGCGTGACCCTCACCGGCCCCACCTTGTGCGATGTCGCCGATCAGTTGTCCCAGATCTGGGCCGACGTGGATTTCGCCACCGCCACCGAGGACGACATTGCCGCAGCGCAGGCGGCCACCGACGCGTTCAACGCCGCCCACGCGTCGCTGCCTCCCGGCGAGTACAAGGTGTACGCGGTGGCGCCCATCGTGCTGGGCGAGCAGGCCGCGATCGCCCGCGCGCTCAGCGAAGAGGGCGTCAACAACATCGGCACGCTTGCCTACTCCATTGGGGACTCGGTACTCGGAGACGACCCCCGGCTGGACCCCTACTGCACCGACGAGACCGACGGCACGGGCACCGTGGTGGCGCGCAATTGCGACGTTCCGCAAGACGTGCTCGCTGAGGTCCTCACGCGCGACGTTCCACGTGCGTACGTGGTGGATGGCGCCCCCGCCCTCGCCGTCAGCGAACCCGTCACCATAACGATTCGATAACCCCTTCACCTCGCACGGTTGCGGCCCGGCCAGCCGGTGTTAGCGTGACCGCGAATCGAAGGGGATATCTATGGGGGCATGGCACGCGACCTACGCGAATCTGCTGCGCGCGCGCTTTGGTGCGCTCGTCGCTTACGCGGAGCTGCTCACGCACGATCGCTCTGCAGCGACGGAACTTGCTCAAGACGCCACCGTTGCGGTCTTTTCCCGGCGCCGCGCCCCGCGCGACACGCAGGCTGCCGAGGTGGCGTGCCGGGAGTGGATGGCGCGCGAGGCCGTCACCAGAGGCGCACCGCAAGCGCGCGCCGATGCCGTGCGATTCGCGATCGACAGCGTGGGCCCCTCCCTTGATGACGCCGAGGTGGCCGCGCTGCGCCGCACCTACGCCGAGGCGTCGGCCGTCTACGCGACACCCAGCGGCGGCACCCACACCGTGATGGCGCCGGCTCGCGCTCGCCGCCGCTCCGCGATGGGCAGGTTTGGCGCGGGGGCCGTGGCGTGCGTGGCGGTGCTCGCCGGGGCCATCTACGTGCTGCCCCAGGTTCTGCCCAAGGGGTCATCCCACACATCGCCGAGCGCACAGGCCTCGGGGTCAACAGCGTCGGCCTCTCCGGTGGCGAATGCCGACCTTCCCCAGGTGACGTGGAACCCGGAGCCCGACTTCACCGCGGCCCTCAGCGGCTTTGACTTCCCCGCGTGCGGCGAGAAGTTCGCTCCCGCCGCGCAAGCCGTTGGGGGCATCACGCCCAAACCTTCGGCCACAGTGGACACGGATCCCCAGGCCGGCAAGATGGTCTTCGTCTCCGCCGGATTCGTCACCGACGAGAGCGGAGCGCACTGGCTGCTGTCCGACCCCGGCATGTTTGTGGTGACGCGTGACGACATTGTGGTGATGACCAGCAAGGCCGCATTCCAAGGCCTGGACCTGTTCATGGCCAACGCTCCATCCGATGCGGGAATCGGCTTCAACCGCGCCCAACTGTGCGATGGGGAGTCTGCCTTCGAGGACTTCAACAAGGAGGTTGGCGGCCTGGACTACGCCACCGCCACCCAAGACGAGATCGCCGACTACACCGCGAAGTGGGACGACTTCTACAAGGACTGGCAAGACTGGGAGCCCGGCACCTATCGCATCTACCAGGTGTCACCCATGGTCTTCGGCGAGCAGGCCGCGCTCGCTGCACAGTTCCGCGACCAGGGAGTGGAGAACGTCAGCGCGCTCCCCGACTTCATCGCCTGGACCGCGCTCGCCGAGGATCCCCGCGTGGCTCCCTACTGCACCGGCACGGTGGTGGGAGGCGACATCGTCTGTGCACCGCCCACCGACGTGCTCAACGACGTCCTCACACTCCCCGTGGACCCGGCAACGGTGGCGGACACGGCTCCCGGCATGGGCATCAGCGAGCCCCTCGTCTTCGACTGGAACTAGCGTCCGGGTCAGCCGCTCTTGCGGCGAAACTCCTTGTGCCCGTGCGCGGCGCCGTCGCCATGCACCGACTTGCCCGACGCTCCGGTCCCTGAGGTGGGCCGCGGCACCTGGTCGTCATGACCCACCGCAGCGGCCATGACGGACTGGTCCTCACCCTCCGGAAGGTCCTTGATCGCAGCGAGGAAGTCTTGAGCTGGCTCATCGCGCAGCATCTTGGCGAGCTTGCCGCGATGGAAGATCACCACCTCGCCGTTGGTGCGGGTGGCGTATTTGTAGTCGGCTGGCATGTCTCCATCGAAACACGTGCGGCGCGATCGCGCATCCCCGGTTTTACCAGGAGTCCTAACAAACCCCCTCCCCGCAGGTGGAAATACCAGGCAGAACCTGTCTAGTCTGGCGGCATGGTCAACGCTGCCCATGGGTCCCCAACCCTCGAAAATCTGTTCACTGAGACGCGCACTTTCCCCCCGCTCGCGGGCTTCGCCGCGCACGCCAACGCCACCGCGTACGAGTACAAGAAGGCGTCCGTGGATCGCCTCGAGTACTGGCGCGAGGAGGCACTGCGCCTCGCATGGCACGAGGAATTCACGCAAATCCTTGACTGGTCCGACGCCCCCGTGGCCCGCTGGTTCCATGACGGCACCCTCAACGCGTGCGACAACGCCGTGGACCGCCACGTCCGCGAGGGCCGCGGAGATCGCGTGGCATTCCACTTTGAAGGCGAGCCGGGCGACACCCAGACCCTCACCTACGCCGACATGCACGAGCGCGTGCAGAAGGCGGCCAACGGCCTGCTGAGCCTGGGCATCGCCAAGGGCGATCGCGTGGCGATCTACCTTCCGCAGATCCCCGAGGCGGTGGTGGCGATGCTCGCCTGCGCACGCATCGGCGCCATTCACTCGGTGGTCTTTGGCGGCTTCTCCGCCGAGAGCCTGCGTCAGCGCATCGACGATGCCGAGGCCAAGCTCGTCATCACCGCCGACGGCGGCAACCGCAGGGGTGCCCACCTCGCCCTGAAGCCGCTCGTCGATGAGTCGCTGGCAGCGTCGGACAAATACCCCACGCCGGCGGCGAGCGTGGAGCACGTGCTGGTGGTCAAGCGCACCGGCCAGGACACCGCCTGGGTGGAGGGGCGCGACCTGTGGTGGCACGACGTCGTGGACCCGCAAGAGGCGAGCCACGAGCCCGAGTGGGTGGACGCGGAGCACCCGCTATTCATCCTGTACACCTCTGGCACCACGGGCAAGCCCAAGGGGCTGTATCACACCACCGGCGGCTACCTCACGGGCTGCGCCACCACCCACCGCCTGGTCTTTGACCTCAAGCCGGAGACGGACGTGTACTGGTGCACCGCGGACGTTGGCTGGATCACCGGCCACAGCTACATCGTCTACGGCCCCATGATCAACGGCGCCACTCAAGTGCTCTACGAAGGCACCCCCAACACCCCTCATGAGGGCCGCTGGTGGGACATCGTGCAGCGCTACGGCGTGACGATCCTCTACACCGCTCCCACCGCCATCCGCACGGTGATGAAGTGGGGAGAGGCGATTCCTGCGCAATACGACCTGACGTCCTTGCGCCTGCTGGGATCGGTGGGCGAACCCATCAACCCTGAGGCGTGGATGTGGTACCGCGAGCACATCGGCGGCAACCGCTGCCCCATCGTCGACACCTGGTGGCAGACGGAGACGGGCGCCATCATGATCAGCCCGCTGCCGGGCGTCACGGCCACCAAGCCGGGCTCCGCGCAGACCCCGCTTCCCGGCATCGTGGCCGACGTTGTGGACGACACCGGCCGATCCGTCGCCAATGGCGAGGGCGGGTACCTGGTGGTCCGCGAGCCGTGGCCGTCGATGCTGCGGGGCATCTGGGGTGACCGCAAGCGCTACTCCAAGACGTACTGGAACCAGTTCGACGGCCTGTACTTTGCCGGCGACGGCGCCAAGAAGGACATCGACGGCGACATCTGGCTGTTGGGCCGCGTGGACGATGTCATGAACGTCTCCGGCCACCGGCTGTCCACCACCGAGATTGAGCACGCGCTCGTGTCTCACCCGTGGGTGGCAGAGGCCGCCGTGGTGGGAGCCTCCGACGAGACCACGGGGCAGGCCGTGGTGGCGTTCGTGGTGGTGAAGTCGGATGCGGCGGGGGCGCAGGCCTCGGGCCACGACATCGCGGCGGCGCTGCGCGAGCAGGTGCGCAAGGAGATCGGCGCCTTGGCGAAGCCGCGCACCATCCTCGTGGTGAGCGAGGTGCCCAAGACCCGCTCTGGCAAGATCATGCGGCGCCTGCTGCGCGACGTCGCAGAGCATCGGGCCATCGGCGACGTGACCACGCTCGCGGACTCGTCCGTCATGGATGCGATCAAGACCGGCCTGGACAGCGGCAAGGGCGAGTAGCTAGCTGCCCGCGCGCTCCCTCGCCACCATCGCCTCCTCGAGCGTGGCGGGAACCACCTCGAGCCGCGCGGGGATGGCGCCCAGCGCGGCGCTCACCTGCGCCTGACTGGCATCCACGGCACGCACGTGCGCGCCCGCGAGCATCGTCATGATCCCGGCGGCGTCGAGCGCCTCGAAGGCATCCGACCAATGCTCGGTGAGCACCGCAACGGCCCTGGTATCGCCGATGATGTCCGCCTCACCGCCCTCGGCAACCGCACGTCCCTGAGACATCAGCAGCAGCCGATCACACTGCTGCGCCTCTTGCATGTAGTGCGTGGTCACGAGCACCCCAACGCCCGCATCCGCTGCCGCGTGGATCGCGTCCCACAGCCGCGCGCGGCTCAACGGGTCAACCCCGGAGGTCGGCTCGTCGAGCACCAGCAGCTCCGGAGAATGCCCCAACGCGGCCGCAAACGCGACCTGCCGCTGCCTGCCCAAGCCAATGCCACCGGCGAGGTGTGAGGACAGGCCGGCCAGAGCGTCGGGCACGGGGATGGGTGCCTGCGCGTAGGTCTCGCCAACAAATGCGAGGTTCTCCTTGACCGTGAGGTCGTCCCACAGGCCGAGCCCCTGCGGCACGTAGCCAAGGCGGGCCCGGGTGGCGCGCGAGGGTGCCTGCCCAAACAGGGTCACGGCACCGCCGCTGACGCCAAGGAGCCCAAGGATCATGCGAATCAGCGTGGTCTTGCCTGCGCCGTTGGCGCCGAGCAGGCCCACCACCTCGCCGGGACGCACCTCGAGCGAGACGCTGTCCACGGCAACAAAGGAGCCAAAGGTGCGGGTGGCGCGGTGCGCCGTGAGCAGTGCGTCAGGCATGCGCGGCCTCCTTGGCGAGCGAGGCGGCGACCACGGCATCCTCGAGGTCGGCCGCGCGCGCGGTGCCGGGAGGGGGATCCTCCGGCACCCATTCGCGGAACTCGTGCCCCCGCCGCCACGTGGCGGTGCCGGCCGCTCGCGTTGGCGTAGTGCGCACGTGCCCGGGCACGCGCTCGAGTATCGCGCCGGGCTCGCCGCGCAGCAGCACCTCGCCGGAATCGAGCACCACCACGTTCGCGGCGCGCTCCGCCTCGTCGAGGTAGGTGGTGGCCATGGCGATCGCGGCTCCCCCCGCTGCGGCGGCTGCGATCATCCGCCACAGGTCCACGCGGCTCACGGGGTCCACTCCCGTTGACGGCTCGTCGAGCAGCAGCAACGGCGGCCGGTGCAGCATGGCCAGCGAGAATGCGAGCTTCTGGCGCATCCCTCCAGACAGGTCTCCGGCGAGGCGGTTCGTGGCGGCCGTGAGCCCGGTTGCCTCCAACAACGCTGCCCGACGCTGTGCCAAGTCCGCGCCCCGCACGCCTTGGGAGGCACCCACGAAGGCGATGTTCTCGTCAACGGTGAGGTCCCGCCAGACTCCCGCCTGGGTGGGCATGAAGCCGATTCTGGCGACACCCGGCGATTCGACCCCGCCAGAGGCGGGCCGCACCGCGCCGGCGATGGCTCGCAAGAGCGTCGTCTTTCCTGCTCCATCGCCGCCCACCAGCGCCACCACCTCGCCGGGCACCACGTCCACGGTGACGCCATCAAGGGCGGTGACAGACCCGTAGCGCACGGTGAGATCGCGGGCGCCCCAGGTCATGAGGCGGCCTCAGCGTCGGCATGGCGTGGCGCGCGGGGGGCGAGGTCTGCGCGGAACCTCAGCACGGCTGCGGAGAAGATCACGATTGCCATTCCCGCGAGCACCGCAAAGGACACCCACAGCGAGCCGAATCCGGCGCCGCGCAGCATGATGCCTTGAGAGATCTCTACAAAGTACGTCAGCGGCAGGCAGTAGCCGATCCACGAGATCGCCGCCGGCATGGCGCTCAGCGGGAAGATGAATCCGCTCAGCAGAATCTGCGGCATGAGCACAAACAT
>Ga0206116_1000813_pt1 | contig 23248 bp, 4 predicted proteins | sample 3A1Ametagenome_FD_178000 | JGI IMG/M metagenome (GOLD analysis project Ga0206116, IMG submission 178000) | Enriched microbial communities from leaf-cutter ant dump, University of Wisconsin, Madison, United States - 3A1A | ecosystem: Environmental > Terrestrial > Nest > Insects nest > Nest dump...
CAGCCTTTGGAGAGGTAGTGGTCGACGCCCTGGCGAAAGCCGGTGATGCGGTTATCGGGGGTGCCGCGTGCGGTGAACGCGACGATGCCGAGCGTACTGCCGCTGCTGCGCAGGTGGTGAATCAGATCCAGGCCATCACCATCCGGAAGGCCCAGGTCTATCACCGCCAGATGATGGCGGCGCTCATCGAAGGCTTCGCTGAAGGCGGCGAGGCTTTCGACAGCGGTCACGCGATAGCCGGAGTCTTCGAGAAATTCAGCCAGTTCCTGGGCAAGAACGGGTTCGTCTTCGAGCAGGATGAGGTCAATCATAGGCAGTCGGGCAAGAAAATATATAACCAGTTGCAGGTTCACCGGCCCCTTTTGCAGAGGGCGCTTTTGTGGAAGTCTAGCCAAGCCTGCTCGGCTCTCGAAAGGCATCAGTGGAAAACACCTGAGAAATGTCAGGTTTTGTCAGTTTCGTGGGGTGGCACAACGCTAGTATGGGTGTGCCGGTGCGACTCCCGGCATGACGATGACCATGACGGGTGTGCCCCATGCTTTCAAGAATCAAACCTGCCTTCCAGGCCCGGCGAGAACTGCTCGCGGCCTGCGTACTGCTCTGCTCCGCGAATGCTTCGGCCGATCAGGGTTTTGCCGCCAATCTCGACCGTATCCTGCGCGAACACCAACTGGTGCGGATGGTTGACGCCGATGTCGAGACCGCCCGCGAGCAGGTCAATGTCGAAAAGGCCGCCTATTACCCGAAGCTGACCGTGAATGCGGGGGCAGGGCGCAGAAACACCCACCGTGAAGAAGGCACCGATGGGCATTACGACCCGGTCGATGCCAGTGTAGGGCTCAATCAGCTGATCACCGACTTCGGTGCCACGTCATCGCGCGTCCAGGCCGCCAAGGTGGTACTGGTCAAGGAAGAGGCCGAACGCGAACTGCAGGTGCAGAACCTCATCCTGGCGGCCATCGAAGCCCAGCTTCAGGTCATCCAGGCCGAGCGTACCCAGTCCTACGCCCGCCAGTCCGAGCAGAACATCAAGCAGCAGACCTCTCTGGAGAACGCACGCATGGAGGCCGGTCGTGGTTATGCGACCGATGTGCTGCAGGCGAAGTCGCAACTGGCTGGCGCCGAGGCGCGCCGAGTCATGGCTGATAGCCGCATGCGTGAATCCCTGAACCGTTATCGGGTTATCTTCGGCGAATCCGCGATTACCCCGGCCACCCTGGAGGCTCTGGCTATTCCCAGCGATCGCCTGCCAGCTTCGGAAGCCGCCATCGTCGAGAGCGTGCGTCAGCAGAACCCCGATCTGCTCGCGGCCATCAAACGTGCCGAGGTCACCCTCGCCGAGCGTGACGCCGCACGCAGCAAGGAACTCATGCCGCGCCTGTCCTTCCGGTTGAGCCAGGAGCACTACGAGGATTACGACGACACGCCGGGATTCCGCAACGATACCAAGGCCATGGTCAATTTCGATTGGCAGTTCGACCTCGGCATGCGCGCCAACTACGTCACCCGTGCCGCCGACCAGGCTGTCGCCAGCGCCCAGGAGAAGGCCGACTACGTGCGTATCCAGGCCATGGAAGAAGCCCGCAATGCCTGGGTTTCCTGGGAAACCTCACGTGAACGCGCCGATCACCTGCGTAATCAGGTGCGCATCGCCGAGAGCTTCCTCGAACTGGCCCGCAAGGAGCGTGAAATGGGGCGTCGCTCGCTGCTCGACATCCTCAACGGTGAGGTCGGCCTGATCAACGCCCAGAGCGACGCTACCGCCGCCGGTATCGACGAGATCATCGCTGCCTACCGTCTGTTGCGCGCAACCGGGCAATTGAGTCCGGGGATTTTCCGTCAACCGGGGATCATCGTTCCGGCGGAGCAGGCGCTGCCTGTCGCGTCTCTGGCAGTGGGTCAGCCCAGTAGCAATTGAGTCTTGAGTCATCGCAATCGCATCGACACGCACGCACCTGTTCCAGGTGCGTTCGCGCTTCCAAAAGACAGGCTGTAAATAGCAGGAGTAGCCTCAATGGCTGAATTGACGAGTGCACAGATCGATACCCTGGTTCGTGCCGTACAGGTGGTCACGGATTTCCTGAACGGGCGTGCACCCGACGGGATCGACTCGCTCGAGCAGGCCCTGGCCGTCATGGGGCAGATGCTTCGTGCGGCCGGTATTCCCGTGCAGTTGGCCGAGAGCCTGCGTCAGTCCATTACCGAACAGGCACGCGCCGCGCAGTCGCAGCCGGAAGCGGCCGAGGCGTTTTCCTGGGTACAGAGCTGGCTGGCGAGTGCCGATATCGAGGTTCAGAGACTCGATGAAGGAAGCACGAACGCGCCTCTCAATGTGCTCGCGCCCATGGCGGAACCGACTCCTTCGATCTCGGCTCCGGCTCCGTTCGACAGCACTCATCGTCCTGAAATCACCGGTCTGCTGGGGCAGGACATCGATCGAAGCGATGTGGCGACGCAACCCGAGCGTACGCAACTGACCGGTGATCTTGGCGGCAGCGGCGTGCTGCCGCCGGGCGTGCCGCCGGAACTGGCCATGCTCAACCTCGACGGCTTCGGCCCTGGTCTGCTCGGAGGCGTCACCACGGGCATTGGTCCAGGTGGCGCATCGCAGGGTACTGGCGGGGTGGCTGGGGGCGGTCTTGGCGTGTTCCCCAACTTCCGTGACGACAGCGGCATCGGCAGCAGTTTGTCTGCCGGGACGGATCGTGGGCTGCCCACCGACACTGGCGGTAACCAGAGCACGCCACCGACTGGCAGCAGCCAGCCGGTCTCGGTTCTTTCCGTTCGCGGTGGTGGCGATGTAGTCGAAGGGGATAACGGCGACACCATGGTGCTGGTGTTCACCGTGAGCCGCACCTCCGCAACCGGTGCTGCCCAGGTGCAGTGGACGCTCAGCGGTCTCGATCCGGCCCTGTTCGGCGGTTCGCTGCCCGGCGGCGCGCTGGTTTTCGCCGACGGTCAGACCGAGCAGCAGATTCGTATCGAGGTGCCAGGCGATTATCTGGCGCAGGGTGACCGCACAGCCGTGGTGTCCTTGAGCAGCCCGAGTGCCGGCAGCCAGCTCGGCCAGTCCAGCGCCTCGGTACAGATCCTCGACAACGATGCCACCGTCAGCATCCAGGCCACGCGCTTGCAGGTGCTGGAGGGTGACGAGGGTGAGCAGCAACTGCTGACCTTCGTGGTCACGCGCAGCAACGGTCGCGCCGAGGCGACCATCGATTGGGCGGCCAGCGGTCTGGACGAAGCGGACATCGGCGGCGCTTTGCCGTCCGGCACCCTGACCTTCGGCGTGGGCGAGGTGAGCAAGACCATCAGCATTCCGCTGCTTGGCGACCGCGTGGTCGAACCCAACGAGGTGCTGCAGGTCAGCCTGAGCAACCCCAGCAGCAACCTGACCGTCGTCACCGCTGATGCTACCACCACGGTGCTCAACGATGATGGCCTGGTGTCGATTCGCGCCAACCAGTCGCAGGTCGTCGAAGGCGACACCGGCACTACCACGACCATCAGCTTCACCGTCACCCGTACCGATTCGCTGAGCAGTGGTTCGGTGCGCTGGTCGGTCAGCGGCGTCGATGCCGAAGACCTCATCGAGGGCATCGATGGCGGCTTCCTGCATTTCGCGGCCGGCGAAACCAGCCGTGACATCGTGCTCACCGTGCGCGGCGACCGTGAGGTCGAAGACGACAAGATCCTGACCGTCAGCCTGCAGAGCGAGCAGAGCAACCTGCGCGTCTCCGGCGGCAGTGCCAGCACCGTGATTCTCAACGATGACACCGGCGTCAGCCTGCGTGGCGTGACCATGGACGTGATGGAAGGTGGTCAGGGGCAACAGACCGCGATCACCTTCATGGTGACCCGTTCCGAGTTGCTGGATCAGAGCCTGGCCATCGACTGGCGCTTCGTCCGCGTGGGTGCCCATGCCGCCGACGCCAACGACTTCGTCGCCGGGCAGAACAGTCTCAACCTGGCTGATGGCATGCCCAGTGGTAGTGTCACCTTCGGTCCCAACGAGACGCAGAAGCTGGTCACCGTGTGGGTGAAGGGCGACAACCTGGCAGAGATGGACGAGACCTTCGGCATCGTTCTGCACAACCCGCCGGCTGGCGTGCAGATCATCAACGGCGAAGCTTACGGCACCATCCGCACCGACGAGTCGGTGTACAGCATCGAGGCCGTCACGCCATCCACCGTCGAGGGTAATGGCGTAGGCGGGGTACAGGCGTTCATCGTTACCCGTACTGGCAACATCAGCAGCGCTGGGCAGATCGGCTACCAGATCGCCGGCTATGGCGAGCTGCCGACAGACATCAACGATTTTGCCGTCGACCAGCCCATGAGTGGCATCGTGCAGTTTGCCGCCGGTGAAAGCAGCAAGGTCATTTACGTGCGCCTCAACGGTGATACCCAGATCGAGGGCACCGAGAGCTACACCGTGTCGCTGCAGGCGCAGGACGCCAACAGCCAGATCGACGTCGGCGCGGCACTGGCCAGCATCGACTCGGACGATCAGGCCGTCTCCATCGTCGCGCGCAATGCCAACGTGCGCGAAGGCACCACCAGCACCACGCCACTGGAATTCGTGGTTACCCGCAGCGGTGAGCTATCGCTGTCCGGTACCGTGCAGTGGCATGTGCAGGGCTTTGGCAACAACCCGGTAGACGCCGCCGACTTCGGCGGCACCTGGCCGTCCGGCACTGTCGAGTTCGCCCCGGGCCAAAGCAGTGCGGTGATTCGTTTCAGCGCGACCCCGGACAGCCACTATGAGCCCACTGAAGGGCTGCAGGTGGTGATCAGCAGCACCACGCCGGGCATGACCATCATTCAGGATCGCGCCAACGGCAGCCTGATCAACGATGACGCGCGGCTGAGCCTCGAGGGCAGCGGCCTGGTCGCTGCCGAAGGCAACAGCGACACGCCGCGTTCGCTGAACTTCACCGTACAGCGTCAGGGCGACCTGACCCAGAGCGTCAGCGTCGACTGGCGCCTGGTGTTCGGCAATGATGCCAACTCCGCCAATGCCGCCGACTTCCTCGCCGGTACGGCTTTCAGCGGCACCCTTGAATTCGGTCGCGGCGTACAGAGCCTGGTGGTGACGCTGCCGCTGTCGCCGGACAATCTGGTCGAGCTGGACGAAACCTTCCAGGTGGTATTGAGCAACCCCAGCCCCGGCGCAGAAATTTCCGTCGGATCGGCCAACGGCCTGATCCGCAACGACGACGTGGTGTTCAACCTGCTGTCCCAGGCCGACAGTCTGGAAGGCAGCGGTGGTAGTCATGAGCTGCGTTATGTGGTCGAACGCAGCGGCGACCTGAGCGGCAGCGACACCATTACCTGGAGCCTCGCTCCTGGCGCCATCAATGGCGTGGATGGCAGCGATTTCGTCGGTGGCGTGTTGCCCAGCGGCACCCTGGTATTTGCCGCAGGCGTCGATCGCATGGAGATCGTCCTGCACATCGCTACCGACTCGCAGCTGGAAGCTGACGAGAGTTTCGTGCTCAGCCTCGGCGCACCGAACCCCGGTGCCACCGTGGGCAATGGCAGTGTCAATGGCGTGCTGCTCAATGATGATCAGCAGTTCGCCATCCAGGCGCAGACCACCAGCGTCGCCGAAGGCGGCGATGGCCAGGTGGCGCAGCTGAATTTCCTGGTCAACCGCACCGGCTACCTCGGTGGTACCGGTAGCGTGGCCTGGCGTGTGGTTGGCGAGGGCGGTAACCCTGTCGACGGTGCCGATTTCGTCGGCGGCGTGCTGCCGTCCGGTACGCTCAACTTCACCAGCGGCCAGACCAGCCAGACCATCACCCTGCAGGTGGCGGGCGACTATCGCCTGGAGGCCAGCGAAGGTCTGCGTGTCGAACTCTACGATCCGTCCACAGGCGCCAGCCTGGGCAATGCCTCGGCCACGGCGACCATCACCAACGATGACACCGGCCTTGCCATCGCCACCACCCGCAGTGGCCTGGTAGAAGGCGACAGTGGCAGCGTCATCCATGAATTCACCGTGACCCGCTCTGGCGTCACCACGGGCACCACCAGCGTTGATTGGAGCCTGTCCGGCCAGGTCGATGCGGCGGACTTCGTTGGCGGCGTGCTGCCGTCCGGTACCGTCACTTTCGCTCCGGGCGAGACCAGCAAGGTCATCCAGATCGCCGTGCGTGGTGACCGCGACGTGGAGGGCGACGAGTCCTTCACCGTGACCCTCGGCAACGCCAGTGGTCATGCCGACATCCTGGTCGGCGAGGCGCAAGGCAGCATCGTTTCCGATGACATCGGCATCAGTATCCAGGCCGAGCAAGCTGCGGTGGACGAAGGCGCGGCTGGCGAAACCCAGGTGCTGCGCTTTACCGTGACGCGCAGCGGCGACCTGTCCGGCCCGGTCAGCGTGACCTGGACTGCCAGCGGCCTGCAGGCTGACGATTTCGTCCTCGGTACTGCGCTCAATGGGCTGGTGGAGTTCGCGGCTGGCGAAACCAGCAAGGTGATCGAGCTGACCCTGGCCGGTGATGCCGTGCTGGAAAACGACGAAACCCTCACCCTGACCTTGGGCAACCCGGTTTCGAACCCGGCCCATGGCCAGACCCAGCTACTCACCGATACCGCCAGCACCCTGGTGCGCAACGATGACCTGGCGCTGTCCATCGGCGCCGACCAGACCAGCGCCACTGAAAGCGATGCCGGCCAGGAGCGCAGCTTCACCTTCACCGTGACCCGCAGCGGCGACCTGCGCGCCACCAGCGTCGACTGGAAGGTCGCGGTCGGGCAGGGCGTCGATGCCGCCAGCCTGGCCGATTTCGTCGCCGGTCAGGATGCACTCGGCGGCAATGCCGGTCTGCCATCCGGTACCGTGGCCTTCGCCGAAGGTCAGACCAGCGTGCAGATCACCGTGCGCGTGGCCGGCGATGGCCATATCGAACTGGATGAAACCTTCAGCGTCGAGCTGCAGGCCCGCGATGGCAACACCGAACTGACGGTGGCCAGTGCCGAGACCCGCATCGACAACGACGATATGGGTTTTTCCATCACCCCGCTGGCTGCCGACAAAGCCGAAGGCAATAGCGGCACCACCGCCTTTACCTTCACCGTGACCCGCGCCGGCGACCTGGGCTCGGCCGCCCTGGTGGACTGGTCGCTGTCCGGTATCGCCAATGCCGCGGACTTCGCTGCCAGCAGCGGTACCCTGAGTTTCGCCGCCGGCGAGGCGAGCTTGACTCTGACCATTCAGGTCAATGGCGACCTGCAGGTGGAGGCCGATGAAACCTTCACCGTCACCCTGAACAACGCCCGCCTGGAGGACGGCACGCCGCAGGCGGTGGTCGATGGCAGCGCCGATGGCGTGATTCGCAACGATGATCAGGGCTTCTCGGTGAATGCCGAGCAGGCCAGCCTCAGTGAGGGCAACAGCGGCAGCAAGACGGTGATCTACACCATCGTGCGCAGTGGCGACCTCACCGGGAGTGCTACGGTCGAGTACCAGGTCACCGGCAGCAACGGCGGCGACGCGGCTGACACCATCGGTGGTCTGCCGGCCAGCAGCCTGACCTTCGCCCCCGGCCAGTCCGAGCGTACCGTCAGCTTCGTGCTACGTGGCGATACCCGGGTAGAGGCTGACGAGGCCTTCACCCTGACGCTGAGCAACCCCAGCGCCGGCATCCTGATCAAGCCCAGCGACAGCACGCTGGTCACCAACGATGACACCAACTTCAGCATCAGCGCGCCGGCTGCACAGAACGAAGGCGCCACGGGAGAGGTCACCGAATTCACCTTCACCGTCACGCGTAGCGGCGTGACCACTGGCACAGGCTCCGTGCAGTGGCGCCTGGACCCGGCCACGGGCGTCAATGCCACCGACTTCCAGGGCAGTCAGGATGCCCTTGGCAACAACGCCGGGCTGCCCAGTGGCACGGTCAACTTCGCAGCCGGCCAGACCAGCCAGACCATCACCATCCGCGTGCGCGGCGACAACACCGTGGAGAGCAACGAGTCGCTGCAGGTGTCGCTGTTCAACCCAACGGGCGGCACCATCGAAGCGGGCGAGGGTACGGCCAGCACGCAGATCGTCAATGACGACGCCAGTTTCAGCATTGCCGCCAACGCTGCCACCCAGGCCGAAGGCAATAGCGGTGAGCGCGACGTGGTCTTCACCGTGACCCGCAGCGGTTCTCTGAGCGGAGCCCGCGACATGACCTGGACATTGTCCGGTGGTTTGAATGCCAGCGACCTCGGTGTTGGTCAGGCGTCCAGCGGTACACTCAGCTTCGCCGATGGTCAGGACACTGCCACCGTGGTGATCCGTGTGCGTGGCGACTCCAGCGTCGAGGGTGATGAGGCCGTCACCGTGACGCTCTCCAACCCATCGGCCAATGCCAGCATAGGCACCGCCAGCGCTACCACCACCCTGACCAACGACGACGCCTCGCTGAGCATCAGCCCGTTGTCCGCTGACAAGGGCGAAGGCAACAGTGGCTACGTCGAATTCACCTTTACCGTGACCCGCGCCGGCTATACCAGCCAGGTCAGTACGGTCGACTGGCGTGTCGACCCCAGCGTCGCCAACTCGGTGAGCGGCGCCGACTTCTTCGGCAACCAAGCCGCCGGTGTGCTGCGCGATGTCGATGGCATCCCCTATGGCACCGTGACCTTCGCGGCTGGTGAAACCAGCAAGACCATCACCCTGCGCGTGGCCGGCGACAGCCTGCTCGAAGGCAACGAAACGCTGCGGGTGCTACTGGAGAACGCTTCGCCCGGCAACGAGATCGCCACGGCCAGTGCCGACGGCGTGGTGCGCAACGACGATGCCGAATTGAGCATCACCGGTACCCTGTCGCGCAGCGAGGGCGATGCAGGCCATGGCCTGGGCGCATTCTTCGAGTACACCATCACCCGTACCGGCAACCTGAACCAGACCAGCACGGTCGATTGGGCCGTGCAGCATGTCGATACCAACTCCGTCGACTTCACCAACGGCTCGGTGAACCTCAACCCGTCCGGCAGTGTGACCTTCCTGGCGAACGAGACCACCAAGACCTTCCGCGTCTACGCCTATGGCGACACCGGGGTCGGTAGCGTCGAAGGCAACGAACGTTTCAATGTGGTGCTGAGCAACCCCAGCGGCGGCACCTCGATCGGCAGCAGCGGCAGCGTGCAGAGCACCATCACCAACGACGATACCCAGGTCACCATCGAGTGGACGCAGGCACGTCAGGCCGAGAAGATCGATGGTGAGACCACCACTTACACCATTACCCTGACCCGCAGTGGCGATACTGCCAAGGCTTCCAGCCTGAGCTGGAGCCTGAGCGGGCAGGATGTCTACGATTACACCAACGGGCGCTGGGAGTATTCGGCCGACGGAGCCGACTTCGTGGGTGGTACCCTGCCATCGGGCACGGTCAACTTCGCCAATGGCGAGACCAGCAAGACCGTGACCATCAGCGTACGTGGCGACAACGTCGTCGAGGACGACCAGTGGTTCAAGGTGCAGTTCAACAACGTCAGCGGCATCGACGAACTGCGTGCCCCGCAAACCGGTACCCAGAGCATCTACACGGCCGATACGGCACTGCAGAACAACAGCAGTGCGAGCACCGTCTACCTGTTCGGCGAGATCCAGCGTGACGAGGCGGAGTTCTACATTCAGGACACGCCCACCACGGGGCGCAATCGTTTCGAGGGCGACACCGTCGCCGACGGCGGCAATGCTGCCGACGGTTACATCGAACACACCTTTGCCGTCTATCGCACCATTTCCACCGCAGGTCCGGCCTGGGTCGACTGGGCGGTGCAGACCACTGTCGGTAGTTACGCGTCGATCAGCGCCGATGACTTCTGGAATGACACCATTCCATCCGGGCGCCTGGAGTTCGCCGATGGCGAGTCGGTGAAATACGTCACCATCCGCACCAAAGTGGATGACCTGGGCGAGTATGACGAGGCCTTCCGCCTCTATCTGAACCAGGCCAGCCCGGGGAGCAGCATCCAGGCCGGTTCCACCGCCAGCCCGCCCGGCGGCGCCATCAACAACCATGTGGTGCTGCAGAACGACGACACCCGCTTCGATGTCAGCAGCGAGCGCATCAGCGAGGGCGACGAACTGGTCTTCACCATCACCCGCGCTGGCGATCAGCGCGGCAGTGATTCTGTGGATTGGGAGATCGTCCTGGGCGGTTCGGAGACGAGTAACGAATCCAACAACGTACGCAACGACTGGTACAAGCTCGACCCGGCCGACCTGGACATGAGCGCGATCCTGGCCAATAACCCTGGACTGTCGTGGGATGCCGCCACGCGCACGCTGAGCGGCAGCTTCACCTTCCTCGATGGCGAGTTGACCAAGACCGTCACCCTCTACACCGTCAACGACACGCTGACCGAGACCTGGCGTGAAGAAGTGAAGATGGTGCTGAGTAACCCGCAGAACCTCGATGGCGATATCGAGACGCCGACAGTCGGTTACAACCAGGATGGCTGGGTATTGAACGACGAGCCGGCGGCACTGCTCGCCGTGACCAGCAGCACCAGCGAGGTGTTCGAAGGCAATACCGGCACCACCAGCGTCACCTTCACCATTACCCGTACCGCACAACCAGGCGGCAGTGTGGACTACGCCAGCAGCGTGGCCTGGCAGATCGTTGGCGACAACATCAACTGGGGCGGCAACGGCGGGGCACAGGTCAGCAACTACGGTGGCAATGCCGCTGGGGTGACTTCGCCATACTCCAACACCACCTATGGCGTGGTGAACTTCGCCGCGGGTGAGACCAGCAAGCAGGTCACGGTGACTTTCCCGGGCGATACCGTGATCGAGCCGGACACCCTGCTGAACTTCTCGCTGATTTCACCGAACGACGCCTACAACCATCCGTTCATCAGCTCGCAGTACCGTGACGAATACGGCCCGACCGGCCTCGACCCGGCGCAGAGCAGTGCCAGCACCACGTTGAAGAACGACGATATTCGCTTGTGGGTCGGTTATTTCGGCAACGCCGATCCGGTCGCCAGTGGTTACGAGGGGCAAGCACTCAATTTCACCATCGTGCGCAGCGGGCGCATGGATAACGCGCTGACCATCGGCTACACCCTGACCAACGGCAGTACCAGCAATGCCGACTTCGTCAGCCTGAGCGGCACCTTTACCCTGCCTGCCGGGCTGAGCAACTACAATGTCTCGCTGCTCGACCTGCTCAAGGCTGACGGCATCATCGAGAACACCGAGGGGTTCACCCTGCGCCTCAATGCGCCGGCCGATAGTACCGGTTCCACCGTTCGTTTCGGCAGCGATGGCTGGAGCGCCAGCAGCGCCACCAGCATGAACGTCAGCGGCACGCTGCTGGAGAGCGATACGCGTTACACCGCCACGCCCACCACCGCTAGCCAGAGCGAGGCCGATGCCGGTCAGACCACGACCTATTCGCTGACGGTCAACCGTACCGGCTACACCGGTTTCGGTTCGGTGAAATGGCGTGTCGAGGGCGTGGGGGCGAGTCCGGCCGATGCTGCAGATTTTTCCGGTGGTGTTCTGCCCAGCGGTACGCTGACCTTCTCCGATGGCGTGATGACCGGCAACATCAACATCGTCGTGCGCGGCGATGGCCAGGTCGAGAACAACGAAGGCTTCCGTGTGGTGTTCTACGAGGAGACCCTCAACAGTGCCGGTATCGTCAACCGCCCGGTAACCGGCCAGAACAGCCCTGACTTGACCATCGTCAACGATGACACCGGCATCAGCATCGCCGATGCCTCGATCACCGAGACCGATGCCAACCAGACCCTGACTTTCACCATTACCCGCTCGGGCGTTACCACCGGCACGTCCAGCATGACCTGGTCGTTGTTGCATGACACCACCAACGCTGCCGACTTCAGTGGGGCCACCAGTGGTAGCCTGACGTTCGCTGCCGGGGAGACGAGCAAGACCATCAGTGTCACCGTGGTTGGCGACGTCACCCCGGAACAGGTGGAGCAGTTCCGCATCGTGCTGGGCAACCTCAGCAGCGACATCAGCGATCCGATCCGCACCTCCGCCACTGGCACCATCCGCAACGACGATGCGAGCTTCTCCATCGCCCCGTTGCAGGGGGCCAGCAACGAAGGCCAGGCGCAGACCTTCGTCATCACCCGCAGCCACGACACGGTGCAGAACCAGACCATCAACTGGCAGGTGCTGTTCAACGGTACGGCCAACAGCGCCGACCTCAGCGGCCCGTTGTCGGGTTCGGTGACCTTCGCGCCGGGCGAGTTGACCAAGACCATCAGCATCCAGTCCAACCAGGACGCCGTGGCCGAGGCCGACGAGACCTACAGCGTACAGATCACCCTGGGCGCCGGCACCACGGGCGATAGCATCACTCAGGCCACCGCCGAGGGCACCATCCTCAACGACGATGCGGCCTTCAACATCGTGGCTGATCAGAGTGAGCTGGCCGAAGGGCACAGCGGCACCACGGCCTTCACCTTCACCGTGCAGCGCAGTGGCGATACCAGCGGCAGTGCCAGCGTCAACTGGCGCCTGGGTTCGACGCAGGCTGGCGTAACCGATTTCGCCAGTGCCGATCAGCTCGGTGACAACAGCGGCTTGCCGAGTGGCAGCCTGGTGTTCGCCGATGGCGAGTCGAGCAAGACCATCACCGTGCTGGTCAACGGCGATACTCTGGTCGAGGGCAATGAAGTCTTCCAGGTGGTGCTGGGTAATCCGGTCGGCGCGCAGATCCAGACGGGCAGCGCCAGCAGCACCATCCTCAACGACGATGCCAGCATCAGCATTGCCGCCGCCGATGCCAGCAAGGCCGAAGGCAACAGCGGCACCACCGCGTTCACCTTCACCATCACCCGCAGCGGTTCGCTGGATCAGCCGAAGACCGTCGATTGGGCGGTGGTAGGGCGTGGCGCGAACCCGGTCGATGGCGCCGACTTCGAGTTTGGTTCGTTGCCGTCCGGCTCGCTGGTGCTACCAGCCGGCCAGGCCAGCGTCACCCTGACCATCAACGTGCGCGGTGATGTCCTGGCCGAGCACGATGAAGGTTTCAGCGTGGTGCTGAGCAACCCGGCCAGCGGCCTGGTGATCGACCAGGCCAGCGCAGACGGCCTGATCGTCGCCGATGACGTGGTCATCGACGTGACCGCACCGGCCGCCCAGGCCGAAGGCGCTGATGGCCAGACCACCTGGTTCGATTTCGTGCTCACCCGCAGCGGCAAGCTGTCCGGTACCGAGACTATCAACTGGAGCGTGGCCGGCATCGGCGCCAATCCGGCTTCGGCCGATGACTTCCTGCAGACCAGCGGCAGCGTCACCTTCACCGCCGGTCAGGAGCAACTGACCATTCGCGTGCCCGTGCGTGGCGACTACAGCGGCGAGGCCAACGAGGACTTCCGCCTGAGCCTGAGCAGCGCCGATGGCGTGGTGTTCACCCAGGCCACGGCCGATGCCACCATCGTCAACGACGACGTGTCGCTGACCATAGTGGCCACTGATGCCCGTCACGTCGAAGGCCATGATGGCCTGCAGACCGTCTACACCTTCACCGTCAGCCGCAGCGGCAACCTCGACCTGGCCACTAGCGTGGACTGGAGCCTGCAAGGGTTGGCCGACGCCGCCGACTTCCTCGGCGGCGTGCTGCCCAGCGGCACGCTCAGCTTCGCCTCGGGCGATGCCAATAGCCAGACCATCAGCATCACCGTCATCGGTGATCGCGCGGTCGAGCCGGACGAAACCTTTCAGGTGGTGCTTGGCAACGCTTCGGCGGGTTCCGACATCAAAGTCGGCAGTGCCACCGGTACCATCGTCAGCGATGACGTGCACTGGGATCTCGGCGTGGTCGCCTCGCCGGTCGAAGGTGACGGCGGTGCCACCGGCTACCAGTTCCTGGTCACCCGTAGTGGTAGTGGCCTAGCCACCACACTGGCCTGGAGCGTGGCTGGCAGCGGCCTCAACCCGGCCTCGGCGGACGACTTCGTCGGTGGCCTGCTGCCCTTTGGCGAGCTGACCTTCGCCGAAGGCCAGATGAGCCAGTTCATCACCGTCTGGGTCGCCGGCGACAACCAGCTGGAACCCGACGAGGGCTTTACCCTCAGCCTGCAGGCACCCGCCGATAACCTCAGCCACAGCTTCGCCCACCAGCAGGTGGATGCGGTGATCCGCAACGATGACGATGTGTTCGCCATCGCCCCGCGTGCGGCCGATGCCAGCGAAGGCACCACGCTGACCTTCACCGTGACCCGCACCGGCAGTACCGAGGGTACGTCCACGGTCAACTGGCGTATCAACCATGGCGATACCGATGTCAGTGATTTTTTCGCCACCAGCGGCACACTGACCTTCGCCGACGGGCAGAGCGAGATGGTGCTGAGCATCCCGGTGAGCAGCGACCGAGACGTCGAACTCGATGAGCATTTCAGCGTCGAGCTTTACCAGCCTGGGGCTGGCAGCACCATCGATGCGGATGCTGGCAGCGCTGCCGGGGTAATCCGCAACGACGACATCGACCTGACCCTGGCCAGTGTCGTTGCGCAGGTTCACGAAGGCGACAATGGCACGCCGGGGCGCCTGCATTTCACCGTGACCCGCAGCGGTGATACCAGCGGCCAGACCTCAGTCGACTGGCAGGTGCAGGCTGGTTCTGCCAGCGCAGCCGACTTCCCTGGTGGCGTGCTGCCGTCCGGCTCCGTGGTATTCGCTGCGGGTGAAACCCACAAGGACATCTACATCGATGTGCTTGGCGACGGTTTCGACGAGGGCGACGAGCAGTTCACCCTGCATCTGTCCAACCCGACCGGCAACACCGATATCGTCGGCAACGATCAGGTCGGCACCATCGTCAATGACGACGACAGCCTGGCCCTGAGCGTGGTGACCCGCGAGCTGGTCGAAGGCGACAGCGGTCTGACCCTGTTCACCTTCCGCATCGACCGTACCGGCAGCGCCGTGGGCACGGCCAGCGTCGACTGGCGCGCAGCTGGCATCGGCCCGCACCCGCTGAGCGATGCCGAGTTCGCCGCGCTGACCGGCACCGTACACTTCGCCGACGGCGAGACCAGCAAGACCTTCACCGTCGCCGTGCGCGGTGACGAACTGGGCGAGGAAGACGAGAGCTTCGCCGTGCAGCTGGAAAACCCCAGCTACGGCTCCACCATCACCTCCGGCCCGGTCAGCGCCGTTGTTCTCAACGACGATCCGGTGCTGTGGATCAGCGCCGACGCCGCCACGGTGGTGGAGGGCAGCGATGGCCTGCAGACTCCGGTGACCTTCACCGTCACCCGTGGCGGTGATCTGTCTGGCCCGGCCAGTGTGCTCTGGGAGGTGGTGCCCAGTGGTGCCAACCCGGTCAATGCCGAAGACTTCGGCGGCATCTACGTCAGTGGCGTGGTCGCTTTCGGTGTCGGTGAAACCACCAAGACCATCACCGTCTGGGTAGACGCCGACTCCCTCGGCGAGCAGGACGAGACCTTCTCCGTGGTACTCAGCGACGCTGAAGGTGCCACCATCCTCACCGGCGAGGCCAGTGTCACCATCCTCAACGATGACCGTGGTCTGAGCATCGCAGCCCTGGGCAGCGACAGCCAGCGCGAGGGCGACACGGGCGACATCACCGAGTTCGTCTACCGCGTGGAGCGCGTCGGCGACAGCAGTGGCAGCGTCAGCGTCGACTGGTCGTTGCGTGGCAGCGGTATCTATCCGGCCAACGCCGGCAGCTTCGTTGGCGGTGTGCTGCCGTCCGGTTCGCTGGTGTTCGCCGATGGCGAAACCCACAAGGACATCGTCATCCGCGTGCAGGGTGACGACGTGCTTGGCCCGGATCAGGGCTTCGAAGTGGTGCTCAGCGACCCGCAGGGCATCGATCTGATCAACGACCGTGCCAGCGGCACTATTCTCAACGACGACAACCAGTTTGCCATTCGTGTGGTCGACAGCGTGCTGGCCGAGGGTAACGGGGGCGCCACCACGGTGTTCCGCTTCACCGTTACCCGTAGCGGCGACACCACGTCAGCAGCCAGCATCGACTGGTCGGTGGCCGGCAGTGGCGCGGCTCCCGCGGACGGCGCCGATTTCATCGGTGGCGTACTACCCACCGGTACCCTGCATTTCGCCGCAGGCGAGACCAGCAAGGTGCTGGAGATCGCCGTCAACGGTGATGACCTTGGCGAGTCCGACGAACAGTTCACCGTGCAACTGTCCAGTAGCGGTGGCGGCAGTAGTGTCAACCCGCTGCAGGGCAGTGCGCGGGCCACCATCCAGAGCGACGACGTCGCCCTGACCGTGCTGGCGCTGGACAACAGCCGGCTGGAAGGTGCCCCTGGCACCACCACGCCGCTGACCTACCGCATCCTGCGGGCAGGGCCGGACGATGTTGCACTGACCATTCACTACAGCATCGTCGGGGCGGTGGACGCCAACGACTTCACCATTCCGTTGACCGGCACCATCACCCTGGCAGCTGGCGTGTCGGAGATGATCTTCAGTCTGCCGATCCGCGGTGATTCGCTGCGTGAGGGCGATGAGTCGTTCGACCTGACTTTCACTCACCCGGCCATCGCCGGCGGCACCACCACCCTCGGTGGCACCATCCGTGACGACGATCTGGGCCTGGCCATCAGCGGCCCGGACAGCCTGCTGGAAGGCGACAGCGGCCTGCAGACGGTGACCTACCAGGTGACCCGCAACCCGACGGCCAGTGCCGAGACCTTCTACTGGAGCGTCACGCCGGGTGCGGGGCAGGGCGTGGATGCCGACGACTTCGGTGGCACCTTGCCCTCGGGCAGCGTCACCTTCGCCGCCGGCAGTACCACGGCCAGCTTCAGCTTCCAGGTCAGCGGTGATCGTGCCGTGGAGGTCGACGAGCTGATGTCCATCGTCCTGCGCGCCACGGCCAACAGCCCGTATGTGCTGATCAGCAAGGATGTGGTGCTGCGCAACGACGACCAGGCAGGGGCTGGGGATGACCTGCTTACCGGGACATCGGGTGCGGACACCCTGTCCGGCCTTGGCGGCAACGACCGGCTGTTCGGCGGTGCCGGCAGTGATGTGCTCAATGGTGGAGATGGCGATGACCTGCTGGTCGGGGGCGCGGGGGCCGATGTGCTGATCGGCGGTGCGGGGGCGGATCGCTTCCACTACACCTCGCCGGCCGATGGCATGGACGCGATCCTGGACTTCCAGGCTGGCGTCGACCATCTGACTTTCGACCCGACGGCCTTCGGTGGCCTGAATGGCCTGACCTCGGTCTCGCAAGCCTTCACCGGCGACATCATGCAGACCCTGGCGCAACTGGCCGGGCAGGGCAACGCCGACGTCTACCGGGTCAGCTTCGCACCGGGGCAGTTTCAGTTCGGCACTGGCAGCAACGGCCACCTGGACGAGCTGGAGGCGGCGATCACGGGCAACGGGCAGCACAGCGGTGCGGCTTTCTTCCTGATCTCCAATGGCGACGTCACGCGTTTGTATTACGATGCTGACACGTCCAGCGGTACCGATGGCAGCGGCCTGGTGGCGCTCGCCGAGTTGGCCAACCAGCCCGACGCGCACAGCCTGCCGCAGGACATCATCCAGCCTTACACGGTGTAACCCGTTCCCCTGCGCGGTGACGCGCAGGGGGCCTTTCCGAGTGTCACGATGAACGAGTTTTTCCGCCGAATCGCTCTGCAACCCAGGCTGCGCCTGGAGCTGTGGCTGTCATCGCTGTTGATCAATCTGCTCGGTCTGGCCAGCTCGTTGTACAGCATCCATGTTCTCAATCGGTACCTGGCACTGGGTGTCGACGCGACCCTGGTAACCCTGACCCTCGGCGCTGTCATGGCGGTGGGCTTCGAGGTGCTGCTGCGCAATGCGCGCCTGCGCGTGGCGCAATGGCTGTGCGCACGGGCCGATACGGAGTTGGGTGAGACGCTGTTCGAAGGGGCTGTGCGTGGCCAGTACGCCCTGGTCGAGCAGTTGCCGCATACGGCGCGACGGGAAATCCTTTCCGGGCAGAGCACCGTGCAGCAATGCTTCGGTGCGCCCAACCTGGTGACCCTGCTGGACACGCCGTTCGCTTTCGTCTTCGTCGTGGTGCTGGGCATGCTCAGCCCGTTCCTGGCCTGCATGGCTTTGCTGGTGATGGCCGGTGTCACGCTGGGGTCGCTGTTGGCCCAGCGCCGCCTGCGTGAGCCGATGGAGGCACAAAGCCGTATCGCCATGCAGATGGCCGGCTATCAGCACAACCTCACCGCTGGCGGCGAAATGGTGCGGGCGTTTTCCGCAGCCGATGCGTTGAAGGAAAAATGGCGTGCCTGCGCCGACGATCAGGCCGAGCAGCGGGCTCAACTCAATCGTCTGCAGAACACCATGCAGAACGCCAGCTACGCCGGAACACTGATCCTCAGCATGGTGATCATGGGCCTGGGGGCGCGCGAGGTGCTGGCCGGTAACCTCGACATTGGTTCGTTGATCGGCTGCAACATTCTCGCCAGCCGGGCTCTGGCGGCACTGACCCGCGCGCTCGGTCTGGGCGAGCAGATCGGTCGTGGTCAGCGCGCGTTGGAGCTGGCGCGGCAGTTGTGCGCCATTCCACGTGAGCGTGCCGAAGGTGTGCGCCTGGGCCAGACCCGCGGCAGCCTGCGCTTCGAGGACATGGCTTTCGGTTACCCGAAGCAGGCCGTACCGGTGTTGGAGCATTTCGATTATTCGTTGGAGGCCGGCAAGGTGCTGGTATTCACCGGCGCCAATGGCAGTGGCAAGACGACTCTGGCGCGTCTGCTGGTCGGGCTGCTGGAACCCAGCCGTGGCCATCTGTTGGTCGATGGCATGGATCTGCGCCAGGCCGACCCACAGTGGTGGCGTCGTCAGGTCGCCTACCTGCCACAGGAGCCGCAGTTCTTCGATGGCACCCTGCGTGAGAACCTCTGCGTGCTGGCGCCGGAAACCGCTGATGCCAAGATACTGGAGCTGTGCCGGGAGCTGGCGGTGGGCGCTTTCGTCGAAGGTGGTGCGGAAGGGTTGGGGCTGGTGGTACGCAACGGTGGCGGCAGTATTCCCTTGGGTATCCGTCGGCGTCTGGCGCTGGTACGCGCGGTGCTCGGTGGTGGGCAACTGGTGGTACTGGACGACCCTACCGAGGGCGTCGATGTCGAGGGCTGCAAGGCCATCGCGGCGTTGCTCAGCCGTCTGGTACGCGAGGGGCGTACGCTGGTGATGATGAGCAATGAATCGTTCATCCTCGGCGCTGCCGACACGGTCATCGACCTCAACCACAAGCCGGTACCGCGCGTGCTGCGAGATGGCAAACCTGCACGCGAAGGAGTCCAGCATGGCTGAGCAAGGCATGCCGATGAATGACGCACCTAGCCGCCTTGGTCGCATCGCTGACCGGATACTGAGCGTCTTCGAGAACCATCCGTTGCTGAGTCGCTTGGCCGGCTTCTTCCTGCCCGGCAAGACCGACCCGGCATTGCCTGGCGACGAACTGCTGGGCAGCCGTCTGACCATCCGCCTGCTGGCGCTGATGCTGGGTGCGATGCTGCTGTGGTCGCTGTTCTTCCCGCTGGACATCGCCAGCCATTCCACCGGTGAGGTGACTTCGCTAGGGCAGACCAAGCTGGTGCAGCACCTGGAGGGCGGTATCGTGCGCCGTATCCTGGTGCGTGAAGGGCAGCGCGTGGCGGCTGGCGAGCCGCTGGCGGAAATAGAACGTGTCGCCATGATGTCCGAAGGACGCGAGACCGAGGCGTTGCTGGCTGCGCTGCGTATCCGCTCCCTGCGTCTGGAAGCGCAACTGGCCGGTGCCGACGACATGATCGTGCCCGAAGAGCTGGCGCGGGATTTCCCTGAGCAGGTCAAGGTCAACCGCGACCTGTTCATCGCGCAGAAGAGCCGCCTGGACAGCCGTTCCGAGGAGCAGCAGCAGAAAATCCAGCAACGCCGCGCTGAGGAAAAGGAACTCAAGGCGCGCATTGGCCACGTCAGTTCCAAGCTCAAGTTGCTGCGTGAGCAGATCGCCATCAGCCAGAAACTGATGACCGAGGGGCTGGCCAACCGCTACGAGCACCTGGAACTGCTCAAGGACGAACAACAATTGCGTGGCACCCTGCAGGAAACCGAGGCCTCCCTGGGCCGCGTATACGCAGGCCTGAAGCAGGAGCAGGCAGCCCTCACCAGTCTGGATTCGGGCGGCCACGAGGAACTGCAGAAGGAGCTGGCCGAAGTGCGCCGGCAGATCACCGAACTGCAGGAACGCCTGACGAAGTTCTCCGACAGCCGCGAGCGCCAGGTAGTGCGTTCGCCCATCGAAGGGGTGGTCATGACCCTGCAGGTGGTCACCGAGGGCGGGGTGATCCAGCCCGGCGGTACCCTGATGACCCTGGTGCCGGCGGACGAACCGCTGATGATCGAGACGCGCCTGCCGGTCGGCGATATCGGCATGGTCACCCCCGGCCAGCAGGCTCGTATCCAGCTGGTATCGTCGATCGCCCGCGGCTTCCAGCCCATCGATGGTGAAGTGGTCGATATCAGCCCGGACTCGGTGCTCGACGAGCAGCGCATCCCGTACTTCCGCGTGCGTATCCGCCCGGCACAGGACGCCTTCGAGCATTCCGGCGCGCGTTATCCCTTGCTGCCCGGCGTTCCTGTGAGTGTCGCCATCCTCACTGGCGAGCGCTCGCTGTTCAACTACATCGCCGGGCCGCTTACCGACGGTATGAACCGTTCGTTCAGCGAGCCTTGAGCGACCGAGCGTTTGCCGGGGCGCCGTTCATCGTGCTTCGGCGAAACGCTTGGCCAGCCAGTCGACGATGCTGATCCGCTTCGACAGGCTGCGCTTGCACGGATAGAACACCGGGCCAATGGCGGGCGTGGCTTGGTCTGATGTGAGAACGCTGCGAGGCTGCGATGGATGACGCACCTCGTCGCCAAATGCTGGCAAACTTGCGCTTCGATTTTCGACAGGAGTCAGTCGATGCCCGCCAGCCCGGAGCTGTCCCCCGGCCTTATCGTCATTCACGGCAACCACCTCGAAGAGCTGCGTGCGCTGGCGGTGCAGTGGATGCGGCGCTATCCGCTGCGGCCGCTGGAGAACGAGGTGCTGCTGGTACAGAGCAATGGCATCGCCCAGTGGCTCAAGCTGGCGCTGGCCGAGCGTGATGGCTGTGGCATCGCTGCGGCGTTGGATGTCGACCTGCCAGCGCGCTTTCTCTGGCAGGCGTACCGCAACGTGCTGGGCAAGGACGCGATTCCGCAGCAGTCGCCCCTGGACAAGGCGCCGCTGACCTGGCGCCTGATGCGGCTGTTGCCGGATCTGTTGGCCGAGGAGGCGTTCGCTCCGTTGCGCCGCTTCCTCGCCGATGACCAGGATTTGCGCAAGCGCCACCAACTGGCCGAGCGTCTGGCCGATCTGTTCGACCAATACCAGGTCTATCGCGCCGACTGGCTGGCGGACTGGGCTGCCGGGCATGATCGCTTGCGTACCTCGCGCGGCGGCGAGCGGCTGCTGGAGGGCGATTCCCGTTGGCAACCCGCGCTGTGGCGTGCCTTGTTAGCGGACGTTGGCGAGCAGCACCTGGCCGAGAGCCGCGCTGGCGTGCATCCGCGCTTCGTTGCCCGTATGGGCGAACTGGATGCAGCGCCGCCGGGACTGCCTCGGCGCATCACTGTCTTCGGTATTTCCTCATTGCCGGCCCAGGTACTGGAGGCGCTGGCGGCCATGGCGCGCTTCAGCCAGGTCATGCTCTACGTGCACAACCCCTGTCAGCATCACTGGGGCGATATCGTCGAAGACAAGGATCTGCTGCGCCACGAATACCGCCGTCAGCAGCGCAAGGGCAGACCAGGCGCCCAGATCGGCTTGTTCGAACAGGAGGATATGCACCAGCACGGGCAGCCGCTGCTCGCTGCCTGGGGCAAGCAGGGTCGCGACTACATCAACCTGCTGGATCAGTACGACGAGCCGCAGCGTTATCGCGAGCAGTTCGAGCGCATCGACCTGTTCAGTCCGGCCGACGAGGACAGTCTGCTCGGCCAGTTGCAGAACGATATCCTCGACCTGCGTCCGCTGGCGGAAACTCGCAGCACCTGGCCGGCCGTCGACCCTGCCAGGGATCATTCGCTGCGTTTTCACATTGCCCACAGCGCCCAGCGTGAGGTGGAGGTGCTGCATGACCAATTGCTGGCCAGCTTCAGCGAGGACGCCACGCTGCGGCCGCGCGACGTGATCGTCATGGTGCCGGACGTCAATGCCTACGCACCGCATATCCAGGCCGTATTCGGCCAGTTCGCCAGCGACGACTCGCGTTTCATTCCCTTCACCCTGGCCGACCAGGGGCTGCGCGGCAAGGAGCCGATGATCATCGCGCTGGAGCACCTGCTGCGCCTGCCGGAAAGTCGCTTCAGCGTCAGCGAGATTCTTGATCTGCTGGATGTCGCCGCGCTGCGTCAACGTTTCGCCATCGCCGAAGATCAGTTGCCCACCCTGCGTCGCTGGCTGGAGGGTGCCGGCGTACGCTGGGGGCTGGACGCGAATCAGCGGCAATCGTTGGGCCTTGGCGAGAACCTGGAGCAGAACACCTGGCGCTTCGGCCTGCGGCGCATGCTGCTGGGCTACGCAGTGGGCACGGCCGATGCTTTTGCCGGTATCGAACCCTATGACGAGATCGGCGGACTCGACGCTGCGTTGATCGGCCCGGTGACGCGTCTGCTGGAAACCCTCGACCGGCATCTGCAGCAACTGCGCGAGCCGGCCACACCGGGTCAGTGGGGCGAACGCTTGCGCAGCGTGCTCAACGATTTCTTCCTGCCGCAAAACGACCGCGAAGACGTGCTCACGACTCAGTTGCTCGATGCGCTGGATGCCTGGTTGGAGCTGTGCGAGGCCGCGACGCTGGACGAAGCGCTGACCCTGCCGGTGGTGCGTGAAGCCTGGCTCGGCGGGCTCGATCAGGGGCGGCTGAGCCAGCGTTTTCTCGCTGGCGCGGTGAATTTCTGCACCCTGATGCCGATGCGCGCGATCCCGTTCCGTCAGGTCTGCCTGCTGGGCATGAACGATGGCGATTACCCTCGCAGCCAGGCCCCGCTGGATTTCGATCTGATGGCTGGCGATTACCGCCCCGGTGACCGCTCGCGCCGCGAGGATGATCGCTATCTGCTGCTCGAAGCACTGCTGGCGGCGCGTGATCGTCTCTATATCAGCTGGGTAGGGCGCAGCATTCGCGACAATAGCGAGCGCCCGCCGTCCGTGTTGGTCGGTCAGCTGCGTGACCATCTTGCCAGTGCCTGGGCACTGGTAGGTGG
>Ga0206116_1000814_pt1 | contig 23185 bp, 20 predicted proteins | sample 3A1Ametagenome_FD_178000 | JGI IMG/M metagenome (GOLD analysis project Ga0206116, IMG submission 178000) | Enriched microbial communities from leaf-cutter ant dump, University of Wisconsin, Madison, United States - 3A1A | ecosystem: Environmental > Terrestrial > Nest > Insects nest > Nest dump...
TGCCCAGAATGATCGTTTCAATCGACGGGGTCGTCATCAAGGAAGTGCAATTGACCAAGGAGCGGACCACGCTCGGCCGCCGCCCCTACAACGACATCGTGATCGACAACCTCGCGGTCAGTGGCGAACACGCGGTGATCCACATGCAGGGGCAGGATGTGGAGATCGAAGACCTGGGCAGCACCAACGGCACCTACGTGAACGCCAAGGCCGTGAAGCGGCAGGAACTGCGTAACGGAGACACGGTCGAGGTGGGCAAGTACAAGATCCGCTTCCTGCACGAAGCCGAAGGCCAGAATTTCGAGAAGACCATGATCTTCAAGCCAGGCATGGTGCCGCCGCCGCTCGGTTCGGCATCGCGCCCCGCGCCGCTGGGCGGCGCACCCGCCCCGGCGCCGGTCTCCGGGGTCATCCGGGTCACCTCGGGCGCTGCGGCGGGGCGTGAAGTGTCGCTGCAGAAGGTGGTGACCACCATCGGCAAGCCCGGCATTGCCGTGGCATCCATCACGCGGCGCCCCCACGGCTTTGTGCTGGCCCACGTGGAAGGGCCGGAGATGCCGCTGCTCAACGGCGCGGCCATCGGCATGTCGCCCGTGCCGCTCAAGCACGGCGACCGGCTCGCACTGGCCGGCACCGAGATGCAGTTCGAGCAGAGCTGACCCGCTGGCCGGCGCAGCATTCCGTCCCGGCTGCCGGAAACCATGTGGAAGCAGATAGCGCAGATCGTCCGGCGGCGCTGGCGGCGTACGGCCGTCACGCTCATTCCCCTGGTCTTCGCACTGCTGCACATCTCCGATGTGCTCCATCTGCAGGTGCTGGAGCGGCTGGACAACCTCATCTACGACACGCGGCTGCGCGCCACCATGCCGCGAACGCTCGACGAGCGCATCGTCATCGTCGACATTGACGAAAAAAGCCTGGACCGCGTGGGCCACTGGCCTTGGGGGCGGGACAAGCTCGCGGCACTGGCCCGTGAGCTGTTCGACCGCCAGCAGGTGGCGGTCGTCGGGTTCGACGTCCTCTTTGCGGAATCGGACGGAAGCTCCGGCCTCGCCAACCTGCAGCAGCTGGCGCAGGGCCCCCTGAAAGACCAGGCGGGCTTCAAGGAACAGTTGGCGCGCCTGGCGCCCTCCCTGGACTATGACGCGCGCTTCGCGCAGGCCTTGCAGGGACGTCCTGTCGTCCTGGGCTACTACCTCACCAGCGACCGGGACGGAAGAACCAAGGGCGTGCTGCCAGCCCCCGCGCTGCCCGCCGAGCGCCTGCGCGGCCTGCCCATTCGGGCCACATCCTGGGGCGGGTACGGCAGCAACATCGAAGAGCTGGCCCACGCCGTCCCCGTGGCCGGTTTCTTCAACTCCATCACGGACGAGGACGGCGTCGTCCGCTCCCTGCCCCTGCTGGCGGAGTACCAGGGCAAGTATTACGAATCCCTGGCCCTGGCGATGTTTCGCGCCGTACTCGATTTGCCGGAGGTCCACCCGGGCTTCACCAGCCCCATGGCCGAGGGACCCTATGACATTCTCGACAGCATCGTATTGCGCCAGGACGGGCGCGAGCTGGTGATTCCCGTGGACGACCGGATAGCGACGCTCATCCCCTTCCGAGGCCCCGGCGATACCAGCGGCGGCTCTTTTCGCTACATCTCCGCATCGGATGTCCTGGAGGGCAAACTCCCACCCAACAGCCTGAACGGCCAGCTGATTCTGGTGGGCTCCACCGCGCCAGGCCTACTGGACCTGCGTGTCACCCCCGTGGGCCGGACCTATCCAGGCGTGGAGACGCATGCCAATGTGTTGTCCGCTTTCCTCGACGGCAAAAGCATCGTCCGGCCGGACTACGCCGTGGGCTTCGATGCGGCACAACTGCTGATTGCAGGCCTCCTACTGGCCCTGACCCTTCCCGCCCTGTCCGCAACGGCAGCCGTGCTGCTCAGCCTGGGTGTCATCGCGGCCCTGACCGGCATCAACCTGTGGCTCTACCTTGCCCAAGGCCTGGCGCTTCCGCTCGCCACGGCGGTGGTCATGGCGCTGCTCGCGTTCGCGCTCAACATGGTCTACGGCTATTTCGTGGAAAGTCGCTCCAAGCGCGAACTGGCCGCACTGTTCGGCACCTACGTACCGCCGGAGCTGGTGGACGAGATGGTCAAACAGCCCGAGAACTACAGCATGCAGGCCAGCAACCAGGAGCTGACCGTCATGTTCTGCGACATGCGCGGCTTCACGGCCATGTCCGAAACCATGGAACCGTTGCAGCTGCAGGCCTTGCTCAACGACGTATTCAGCCGCCTCACCCAGATCATCCGCACCCAGCGCGGCACCATCGACAAGTACATGGGCGACTGCGTGATGGCTTTCTGGGGCGCCCCCGTGCCCACGCCCGAACACGCCCACCTGGCCGCCAACGCCGCCCTGGGCATGGCCGGGGCCGTGCGCCAGATCAACCAGGAGCACGCGGCGCGCGGCCTGCCGCGCATCGGCATCGGCATCGGCCTGAACACCGGCACCATGTGCGTGGGCGACATGGGTTCCGATATTCGCCGCAGCTACACCGTGATCGGTGATGCCGTGAACCTGGGATCGCGGCTGGAGGGTTTGTCGAAGACCTACGGGGTGGAAATCATCGCCAGCGAAAGCACCTGTGCACAGGCCACGCAGCATGGCTGGCAGGAGTTGGACCGTGTACGTGTCAAGGGCAAGGCGCAGGCCGTGGGCATCCACACCCCCTGGGGCGATGCGGCCGAGGCAACAAGGGCCGCCTGGGAACAATTCCTGACCGCCTACCGGGCCCAGAACTGGTCCCACTGCCGCACCCTGTTATGCGCGCTGCGCGAACACAATCCCACGCTACATGCCCTGTATACCCAGCGCGTGGAAGACCGAGCGGTGTTACCCTACGATCCCGACTGGGACGGCGCCACCAACTTTGACAGCAAATAACGACCCCACCCCTTTGCAAGTGCGCGTGCTGGGCTGCTCGGGCGCCATAGCCCAAGGCTGCCGTACCACGTCCTTCCTGTTGGGCGAGCACATCCTGGTAGACGCGGGCACTGGCGTGGGAGACCTCACGCTCAATGAAATGCAGGCCATCGACCACGTGCTCCTAAGTCACTCGCACTTGGACCACATCGCAGCCCTGCCGCTGATGTTGGACGCCGTCTCGTCCCGCCGCACCTGTCCCGTCGAAGTCCATGCCCTGCCCGAAACACTCCAGGCCTTGCGCCAGCACGTCTTCAACAACACCATCTGGCCCGACTTCACCCGCATCCCCACCCCCGAGGCACCCTTTCTGCGCCTGCAGCCCCTGGTCGTGGGCGACGTGCTGACGGTGGCGGGCATCATGCTCGAAGTCCTGCCCGCCCGCCACAGCGTTCCCGCCGTGGGCTACGCCGCGCGCGGCGCCAGCGGCTGGTGGGTGTACAGCGGCGACACCGAAGGCCAGCTCCCCGGCTTCTGGGACCGCGTGAACGCACTGCACGAGGCGCAAGGCGGCGTTGCCGCCCTGTTCATCGAAACCGCCTTCAGCAACCGCGAACAGGAGCTGGCCCGCAAAAGCCTGCACCTGTCCCCCGCCACCCTCGCGCGCGAGCTGGCAGCCCTGCGGCCCGGCGCCCACAGCTTCCCCATCTACATCACCCACGCCAAGCCCCAGGAAAGCGGGCTCATCATGCGCGAGGTCAACGCGCTGGAACAGGGGGCGTTTCGGCTGATCGACCTGCAAGGGGTCAAGGCGCTGGCGGTTTGAATCTTCAAAAAGAAGAGCTGCTTGCGCTTACTGGATAAGGGCTAAAGCCCAAAAACATGCAAAACTGACGGGCCTCGCCCTGGGTGGGTTGGTGGACAATTTAGGATGACAAATATGTCCACTCCAGCGGGTTTATCAGCACAAGCAACAATACCCTGACCTTTGATGACCACAAAGCCCCACTCCAAAGGCTTCTGGCATCTGGCATGGAAACTGCTGCAATGCCGTCAACCTGCAGGCGCCGTCTGCAGGTCGTGTTGAATCTACCTCGAGGAGAAATTTATGAAGCGTTCCATGCAAAAGGGTTTCACCCTGATCGAACTGATGATCGTGGTGGCCATCATCGGTATTCTGGCTGCTGTGGCTCTGCCGGCCTACCAGGACTACACGGTGCGCGCCCGCGTATCCGAAGGTCTGATCAGCGCCAGTGCAGCCAAGACCACCGTGGCTGAAAATGCCGCCAGCGGCCAAAGCTCCCTGAGCCTGGGTTGGGAAGCCCCCACAGCTACCGCCAATGTGGCCAGCCTTTCCGTTGACGCTACCACCGGCGCGATCACTGCTACCTACACGGCAAAAGCTGGTGGCAGCGACATTGTCATGCAACCCCTCTCCAATGGCGCCGCCCTCACCGCTGGCACACTTACCTCTACCAACATCACCTGGAGTTGCACGGGCGGCGGTACGCTTCAGAAGTACCGTCCTTCCGAATGCCGCAGCTAAGCTGATCCCGGTCTAGGCCGGTATTAGGCGCGCTCGCCAAAGCCGCAGTTCCTGAAGGAACTGCGGCTTTCTTTATTCCTAGGACTTGCGCAAACAAGGATACATAGAGGACGTTTCCATAGGGCGAACGCCTTGCTTGAATCTGTTGTGCGTGAGTCGTGATTCCAACGTTTTCCCGCACTCTCCATCGTCTTCTATGCTTTCGGTAGCACCCTCCTTCAAGAATCACCGCTTCCACATCACGGCGTTCATGGTGCTGCTCATCGTGGTCGCGCTGTATTTCCCGGTGCTCCAAGCAGATTACGTTTGGGATGACACAGCGTTCTTCACCACGGCCAGCGATTTGCGCACGGGCGATATCTGGCAAGCGGCTACCGCGTCAGTGATTGCGGGCACCACTTATTTCCGGCCCCTGGTCATGCTCAGCCTGATTGCGGAAGCCCGGCTGCTCGATGCCAACCCGCTGTATTCGCACCTAATCAACCTGATCCTCCATCTGGCTAATACCCTGCTGGTGGGGTTGTTGGCGAGGCAGCTTACCCGGACACAGCCCCACGAGGGCAGCAAGCTGCTGCCTGCCATGGCCATGCTGCTGTACGGCCTGCATCCAGCGCTGGTCGAGCCCGTTGCCTGGGTTTCGGGCCGATTCGACCTGATGGTTGCCCTGTTTTGCCTCAGCGCTCTGGTTCTATCGGCGCGCGGCACGTGGTGGAGCGACGGGTTGTGTGCCCTGCTGTTTTTAGCAGCGGCGCTGAGCAAGGAAATGGCAGCCACGTTCGGCGCGCTGCTATTCCTGTGGCAGTGGGTGCTCCACGCTCCCATGCCCTCTCTTGCAACCTACCTGCGCGACACGTGGCGGGAACGCAAGCGCCTGTACCTTCTACTCTTGGTAACGGGCCTGGGGTATGTGGCTTTACGTGGACACTTCATGTCGCAGATGGTGAGCTATGACCCGGTAATAGCAGAACAACTGGGGAGCGTTGCCCGCAGAGGTGCCTATGTGGGCCTGACGCTGGACTTCTATGTGCGCACCGTCGCGTTTCCATTCCTTGACATGGGGCCATTGCACCCCTTCGACCCTCTGGCGCTGGACGAACTGCAGGCAGCATGGGGCTGGATCGTCATTGCCATGTGCCTAGCCTGGGTGGTTTTCTCCGCATGGCATGCGGCAGCCCCTCGGTTGCTGCTGTCTGCCGCATTCGTCAGCCTGCTGCCAGTTCTTAACTTCGTGCCCCTCGCCATGGTCGGAAACATCGGCCACGAGCGCTTTCTGGTGCTACCGCTGGCCTTTTTTGCGCTGTCGGTGGCACTGTGGCTAAGGCATGCGGCATTGACCATAGCAGTTCCGCGCCGCTGGCGCGCGCTGACTGCTAGCCTGATTACCCTTTGGCTGTGCGCGGCGGCACTGAATATCCATGTGACCGTACCTCTGTGGAAAAACGAGCTTGTCTTCTGGCATTGGGCTTATCGGACACACCCGACCTCGCCCTATGCCCAGTTCTCCCTGGCCGCCGCATCCATCAACGCCGGGCAGTTCGACATTTTGGAAGAGGTAATGACGAAAGCCGAGAAAATGGGCGTGATGCCGTTGCGGCTTACGGTACCTTATGCTAGTTACCTAGCAAGGAAAGGTCAGATACAGGAGGGCATTGACAAAATCCGCCTCGCCTTGAAGGACGAAACACAGCCTCACCTGCATTTGCTCCAGCAAGGTATCCCACTGGAAGATGCGCAGCTGGGCCGTGGGGGGTTCAACCCCTGGTTCCTCGTGTATGCATATGACGCCATGGGGCAAATGCAGTTATCGCTGAGGCAGTTTGACGCCGCGCTGGAAAGCGAAGAAATTGCCCGCTTTTACGATAAGAACAATCCTCGAGTCCTGCTGACCAAGAGCTTCGCCCTTTATGGTCTGGGGCGTTTTGAAGACGCTGAGCAAACCTATCACGCTGCCGAGAGCCTGTACCTGCCCCGCATCATCCCGGATGCACGAAGATTGCGCTTGTCATTTCTAACGCAGCTGTGCAGCGACGAATCAGCGCGGCAGAATCAGAGTTGTGCGCGGATGCAAATGGCCCCGATAAACAAACCAACACCGTAGACAGCCGTACAACAGTTGCTTTTCCCGACCATGAGCACCAACAAGGCCCAATCTTCAGGATTGACAGCAGCTATTGGCATGCGCTTGCGAGGGGCTGGCATACACTTGATGATTAGTCTGCTTCTGGCACTGCTGGCCTTTTGCCTGGTTTACTTCGCCTGGTATCCGGGTGCGTTCTGGCAAATGGCGGGCGGGCGCGATTTGTTCCAGTTGATCGTCAGCGTGGACGCGGTGCTGGGGCCTCTGATGACGTTCGCCATCTTCAATCCCGGCAAAGGCTGGGGGCGACTGAAATTCGATCTGATGGTCATCGGGCTGCTGCAACTTGGGGCATTGGCCTATGGTCTTTCCACAGTGGCGCAGGCGCGGCCAATCTATCTTGTCTATACCGGCGACCGTTTCAATATGGTAGCGGCAGGTGATCTGGGCAAGAACGATCTGGCGCTGGCCGAACGCCCAGAATTTGCCTACATCCCCTGGAGCGGGCCGCGTGTGGTGGGAACACGATCGCCTGCGAACGAAACCGAGCGCTTCGCGCTCATCAATGATTCGATGGTAGGCAAGGATGTGGAGTTGCAGCCCAAGTTCTACGTCCCTTATGGGGAAAATCAGTCCCGCGTTGCCGCCCGGGCCTTGCCTTTGGAAAAGCTGCGCGTCAAGAACCCCGGCCCTGAGGCTCGGGAGATGCTGGACAGCGCCCTGCGCGGTTTATCCTCCGGGGACTCTGCAAATCTGCGCTGGCTGCCCGTCATGACGCGCACCCAGGAATGGGTGGTGCTGCTGGATACGCAACAGGGCATGCAGCCCATGGTCTACTTGCCACTGCAGGGGTTCTGAAGATCACCTCCCAGGCGGAGGATCGTCCGGGCTCCTCGGTTGATGAGGCAAAGCCGCTGTAAACAAACGTTTTCCAAGAGGCATCACCAGCAGCAACAAAATCAACCAGAATAGCCCTTGCGAGATCCACGAGAGCACTTGTCCAGCCCACGGCCGCTGCCACTCGAAAGGCCGCCGGGCAATGAAGTTCTCTGCCGCCTGCCGCTGCACCGGATCATCCATGCGAAAGCCATCACCAGGCTTGCAGCGGTTTTCACGGGGATGTATCAGGCAAGCGGGGTTGAAAATAAGGCTTTGCCCCGATGCGTCAACAGACAGTGCCGATTCGGAGCGCAAGCGATCGATTTGCGGGAAGGCCTCTAGCCGATACCCGTAAAGCGGGTTGTAGCAAAAACCCTGTGACGCGCCATCCAGCATGGTGTCATTGCGCGCAAGGCCGCGCTCAGGCGAAGCCTCCACCCGGTCGATTGGCACGGGCTTCCCGGTTTGGAGCGACCGGGCATGGGCTTGCAATATCGGTTTGGGGTCATAGGACTGAAAGCTGGGATGGAGATAGTAGCCCACCGGTGCCATGATGGGCCCGAGCCAAATGACGACGGCAGCAGCCACCGCCCAGGCCTCTTGGCGCTGCGTGGGCAGCCGCGCCAGCACTGCCTGGATGGGCCACACCAGCAGCCATTGCATCAAGGGCAGGTAGATGACAATCCAGCGCATTGGCCACGTTGCGCTGTTAAGAATGGGAATTTGCTTGAGCAGATCACGCACTGCCCCCTGGTTCCAAAGCAACAGAGGCGGCAGCATGCAGAGCAGAAATACGAGGATGCCGACACCATATTTCTGAGCACGACTGCCGGGCACATCCCTTGGCTGCGGATGATCGTTGCGACGGAGCCAGAGCAGCATGGCCACAGACATCAGTGTCACTGCCAACGCGCCCAGACCAAATTCCAATGCCCATTCGTGTGGCAGAACACCAAACTGCACATTGGACAGACGGCGTTCGCCAAAATGTGCAGTCCATTCTGACGGGAGAAGCAATGCCATCAAGGGTGCAATCATTGCGTCATGCAGCGATGCAAAGCCGGGCATGCCATAAAAATCACGCGGAAAATTGCGCATCAAGCTGGCGGCTTCGTATAGCTTGGAGCCATTGAGCAAGATGGCCACGATTCCAGCCATGATTGCGCGCGCAAACAGCAGCGCCACGGGCACTCTCCCGGCCAAGGCAAGCACCAAACACAGCAGCATGGCCCCCAGAAACGCAGGTACCATCATTCCTGCAAAACCGAAGTGCAACCATGCTGTAAGCATCAGAGCACACCCCAGGGCCGGCCCCAAGATCCGTGCGCGCCAATTTGCTGTTGCCTGGGTGCGCCAACATAGCGCCAATACCAGCCATACCCACAAATACAGTGGCTGATATGCGATTTCGCCCACTGCCGAGCGCATGGGCATGAAGGCATTGGCCATGCCCAGCAGGGCAAAAAGCACCGAAGCTGCGGGCAGCCAGCCGAAGACCCGCCGCGACAGCAAGTAGCCCCCCCAGTAAGCCACTGCAGCAAACGCCAGCGCACTGGCTTCAGTCGCCTGGAAGGGGTCGAGCACCAAAGCCAGCCACTGGACCGGCGCATAGAAGCTTGCCTGGGGATCGGCAAAAAAAGCTGCACCCGCACACCAAGCCGGAGTGAACCACGGGGGATTGAGCAGCCCGGCCCAGCCGTTGGTCTGCAACCAGAAGCGCCCTTCCAGCATGGCAGGCGCCGATGCGGCGAAATCATGCCCCAGGTGCTCGAGGCTTGCATAGAAAGGCTTGGCAAGCACGTGGTGGAACACCAGCAGCCCGATGAGGAATGCCAGCCATGCCGAACCCGTGCCGCGCAGCGCAGCCGAGAGGTTCCGGCCCAGCCGACGCATGCTGAAACGGGGGGCGGGATCCCTCTGCATGCCGGTGCCGTCCATGTCTTTGTGCCGCGTCATCTGCTATCGAGCCTCGGTGGGTTGCACTTGCGATCATCCCCGCCAGTGCCAGCCTCCTGATGAGGTTGCAAGCGGAGCGCCAGCCAGCCGCCATGCTCGAAATGCTCCGACACGGAATAGACCGCCAGAAAATCGTCCGCCAGTTCCTTGTTGCCGCGCGCGCCGAACACCAGCCAGCCCCCGTCTTTGAACCTTGCGCTGGTGCACCGCAGGATGTCCCTGCGGACCGCGCTGGGGACATAGCCGTAGTTGCTGAGAGGATGCAGGCCATGCCACACGCCTTCGCTTCCCAGGGATTCGATGTTGACGGCCCCTTCCGCATCGATGACCGAAAAAGGCTCGTGCCGCACATTGCGGATGTGGTCCGCTATCTGCCCCAGTGCCGTGTTGGGCGCCGCCCGGAACGACATCGAGGTGCTCCACGCGTTGAGCTTGGGCGGTGCGAACGGTTGGTGGAAATTCGCGCCGAAGAACGGCAGATATGCAACCAGCAGGAACAAGCCCAGCAACGATGCTGATGCGATAGACCCTTGGCGGCTGCCCGCAATCGCGGCCAGCAGGATCGCGGCTGCGGGCATCAGGTTGACGATGTTGTTCTCGTGGCTTCTGCCAAGGAAGTAGGAAAAGAAGGCCAGCAGCGCCATGCTGCACAAGCGGATATGGCGCGCATCGTCGTCCTGCGAGGCATCGATTCCCAGCGCCGCCAGTGCCAGCACTGTGAGAAACACGATCCACCATATTGCTCCGCCCCAGTCGATCGGCAGCAGGCCTGGAGGATTCAGGAGATACAGGCCGAACAGCCGGGGGTTGGGCGTTGTGCCGAATACCCCGTAGAAAACCACGCAGAAGACTAGGCCGACGCACAGCAGTGCTAGCAGTGCCTGGACTGCCACCGTGGCCAGGACCAGCAACTTCGGCTGCGGCGTCTCCCACCTGCGCCACAGTTGGTTCGACCAGTAAATCAACGCACCGTAATAGATGCCCTCGATAGACCACAGCGAGCAGGCGGCCCACAGCAGGAACGCGCCGCGCCACGCATCCGGGTGCTTGATCATCAGCCACATCAGAACAATGGCCGGAGCAAACCGGAATCCGAACGTGGACGGGGCGATCAGGGGAGACCCCACCTGCGATGGCAATGAGACCCACAAAAGGCATGCCGCCAGAGCGCACAGGCCGACCGCTGCGCGTTCGATGGTGCTGGGGTTCTTCTTGACCAGGAACAGGCACAGGTCGACAACGATGTAGATTGCGACTAGGGTGAAGAACAGTGCCAGCCAGTACATGCGGTCGAACCCGCCAGGCACTGCGGCGACCAGAAGGGTCAGGGTCGGGCCCAGGCCGTATTGCAAGGGAATATCGACAAAAGGAACGAGGCCGGATTTCACGGCCTCGGCCGATCCGAGGTAGGCCCCCCAGTGGTGCCAGGCCATCGACAGATGGGAGCGGACTTCGACCGCTCTCCAGTGGATGTAGATCAGTGCCAACCCAGTGCAGAAGGCCGGCCAGAGCTTCAGCGATTTTTCCTTGATGGCCTCTCGGGGAACGCGTCGCAGCCCCATGCAGCCGATGGCGATGGCACCGACAAGCGCAAGCTCGGCTGCCGAAAAATCCCCGCCTTTTCGCCACCACAGCAGCAGTGAGAAGGTATTCGCGGCCAGCAACAGGAGCAGGTAGCCGGCCACCTTACGGTCCTGCTGGCCCAGTAAAAGCCATGCAGCGCCTGCCACGATGCCGTTGAGTACCAGGATGCCGGCCGCGCTCTGCAGAAACGGCATGACCACCAGGGGCAGGCTCGCCACGGCAGCAACCAGTACCACCCACCGGGAATGCCGGCGCAGTACTGCTCTCAGGGGCTGGCCGAGAATCACCGGTGAAAACACGACCAGTGCCAGCAAAAGCGCATAGCCAGCCAGGGTCGAAATTTTGCTTTCCATGATTCAGGCGCTTTTCATCAGGGATGGTGGGTGTCTTCAGGGGTGTCCGGCTTTCTGGAAAAAACCAGCCCCTTCATCAACGCATACGACAGCAGCGACATGGGCGGGGTCAGGACTAGCTGGGCAAGAATCGGGTGCGCGATCCACGTCCTCAGCCCTTGCAGGCAGCAGAGATTCGTGAGGTAGATGATCGCGTAGGCAAGGATGAAGCGCGGCAACCTCTTGAGGGCCAGGTCCCTGAAGGCATAGGCGCTGATGGTGAAAAAGTTGAACAGCACGGCGGCAATGAGCCCAAGCAACAGGGCTAGCCAGGGGGGCGCCTGTGCCAGGATGAGGAGCGAATAGGCGGCCAGGCCGAACAGGGTGTTGAAGCTGCCGGCAATCAGGAATCGCAGGAAGACGCCGATATCCTGGCGCTTCATGGCATGGGCAGATAGCCGAACGAAATCATGTTGCCGACGTTCAAGCTCAGTTTGCGGTCGGCCAGGCCCAACCGGGACAGGGTCGTGGTCAGGGCCTGCTTGCTGCCCAGGCCGATGGGTAATAGCCGCGTCCAGTAACGCAGTGCGTACCGGTTGCGGAAACTGTGGACCTGGACATCCGTGAAGCCGTGGCCCTCCAGCAGACGGCGGATGCTGCGTGGGGAAAAGAGTTGCATGTGCTCGATGTCGATAATGGGCGAGCGTTTTCCCAATAGGCGATTGACGGTGCTGCGGTAGTCATGGGTGACGAAGGCCACCGCGCCACCGGGCCGCAGCAGCCGGCTGGCTGCTGCCGTGATCTCCTGCGGGTCGCGGACGTGTTCGAGCGTCATGAAGCAGCAAATGAGGTCAAAGGACGCTGGCGCGAAATCGCTTTCCAGAAAGATACTTTCCCGAATCCAGCCCTTGCGATGGGCCGGGGCCGCTGCAATCGCGGCACCTGACGGTTCCACACCCTGCAAGGTTGCAAAGCCGTGAGCGCGCAGGGCCTCCAGGAAGACGCCCGTGCCCGTGCCGATCTCCAGCGCGGCCTGCTTGCACGGCAGGCGTTTCAGCACCGGCTGGACGGCACGGATGTAGGCGGCCGACGCATCGTCGGCCTCCTGCGCACTGTCGAAGTCCGACACGTGGTACGCATGCGCCAGCACGGCCTGGTCGGGTGGATCGTCTGCGTAGACCAGATCGCAGTCCGGGCATTGCATGAGCCGGTGGGACATGAACTCCGGAATCTTGCGCGACGCGAAGCTGAAGGCCGACATCTTGGCGGGATCGATGCTTTGATCCAGAAACAGGCGGGCGGTTGAGGAGGGAGCGTTGCAGACCGGACAGGCGCGTTGGGACATGGTGGTGTGGTGCGCAAAATGGAGCCGTAGGCTCAACCCGCCTTACCGTCGGGAAGCAGTTCGACGACCTTGCCGTCGCGGATCAAGGCCGACCGGATCAGGCGCGGGCGGCCTTTCACTTCCGCCATGATCTTGGCTACGTATTCACCGACCAGGCCGACGGCGAACAGGTTGAGCGAACCGAAGAACAGCGTCGTAATCAAGACGGTGGTGATGCCGCGCGGAGCGATCTCGGGATAGAGAATGCGCAGCACGGCCATCACGATGGCGGCCAGCACGGACAGGCCCAGAAACACCACGCCTGCCGCAGTCAACATGGTCAGCGGGGTATCGCTGAAAGAGAAGATTCCTTTCTTGGCCCATCCTATGTTCTTCAACAGGTTATTGGTCGAAACGCCGAACATCCGTTCCGGGCGGACGTAGTCCACGCCCGTCTGCCGGAAGCCCACGTAGGCGCGCAGGCCGCGCAGGAACAGGTCGCGTTCCGGGCAGTTGAGCAGCCAGGACACGACACGCCTGTCCATCAACGAAAAATCACCAGCGTCGTGGGGAATCGGCACATAGCTGAACGCCGCGAACACGCGATAGAAGCCCTTGTACATGAGGCCCCAGAAAAGCGGCATCTCACGCTTCACACGGCGGCCGTAGACCACGTCCCAGCCTTGCTCCATCCTCTGGTGGAACTGCTCGATCAGCTCGGGCGGGTCTTGCAGGTCGCCATCCAGCAACACTACCGCCTCCTTGGAGCACAGCTCCATGCCGCTGCGAAACGCCATCTGCGAGCCGAAGTTGCGCGAATGCGTGATGCCGAGAACGGTAGGGTCCTTGTCGCTGATCGCGCGGATCACCTCCGCACTATTGTCCGGGCTGCCATCGTTGACGAAGATGATCTCGTAGGGCACCCCGATCTTGCGGAACACCGCCGTCAGGCGCTCGTGCATGAACGGGATGGCCTGCGCATCCTTGTAGCATGCCACGATGGCTGAAATACCGCGCTTGCCTTCCGGCATGTGCGCCTTGGTGTGGGAGTGCAAGTCTTTTTCGCTCAGACCCGCCATCCACTGCGCCATGCGTTGCAAGCCGTCGCCGATGGGCGTGGTGGCCTGCCAGTCGAGAGCGTCGCGTGCCTTGTCGGAGTTGGAGAACCAGTCCGGCATGTCCCATGCGCGGCCCTCCATCGATTCGAAGCGGGGTGCCCCCTGGAGATTGAACTCCTGCCGTGCAATGTCCGCCAGCTCACCGATGGTGGTCTTGGTACCGCTGCCGATGTTGAAGTCTTCTCCATAGATGCCGGGGTTCATCTTGGCCGCCGCTTTGACGAAGGCTTCGCATACGTCCTGGACGTAGACGAAATCCCGCGAGATTTCGGGTGAGACGAACGGCGGGTAGGTCCCAGCGAGCGCCTTGGCGACGAGGTTGGGTATCAGCCGTGAGGTATCTTCGAGCGGCCCGTACACAGAATACAGGCGCAGGTTGACGCAGGGGAACGCACGGTGTTTGCCCGCATAGCGCAGGTAGCTCGCGATCGCGACCTTGGATGCGGCGTAGTCGCTGTTGGGAATGCACAGGTCGGATTCCCGGGGGCCGGCTGAATTGCTGCCGTATTCCGAAGAACTGCCCGCATGGACGTAGGCGGCAAACGGGCGGTCGCCGATTTCCGAGATCAGGTTGATGATCGACTGGAAATTCGTCTGATAGATGAGCCGCGAGTCTTTTTCAAAGGAATACGCGCCGTAGGCAATGCAGTCGAAGATGGTGCGGGGCTGGATCGACGACACCAGGTTGCGTGTCTCGGCCGAATCATTCAGGTCAGCTTCGATAACGAATTCGTCAGAAACGGACGCTAGGCGCCAACCCTTTTCCCGCTTGACGCAGGCAAATACGTCCCTGCGGTAAGCGTGGATCATGTGGAACAGGTTCGCGCCGACGAAGCCCGACGCGCCAGCCACCAGGATGGGGCCCTGAAGGGCGCGGATGTAGGAAGCGATATCCGTCACGTAAGGGCCCCTCCGTGCTGCAGCGCGCCCAACAGGCTCTGCGGGTCCAGGCGCGACTTCCTGCGCAAGAAGCCTTGCGATCCGTAGGTTTCGTAGACGTGCGACAGGGCGTGCAGATGCACAAAGCGCCGCACGGCGATACCTTCGCGCAAAAACAGGGTAGCAAGCCCCATTCCGGCTCCTCCATTGGCCACGTGTTCTTCGGCGACGCACACGATGTCGGCTGCCTGTAGCTGTGTAATCAGCGCAGGCGGCATGGTGGCCGGATCCGCAGGCAACTCTGCGAGCGCCCAGAGATTCGGCCGGTCTGCGTCGGGCAGTGCTTGGAGCGCTGCAATGTACGTGCCTGCCAGTGGGCCCGAGGCGATGACGACGGTTTTGCCCTGTCCCGACACCAGTTGGCGCCAGGGCGCGTACGCCGGAACCTCATACCCTTGGGGCGGCTCGCCTCGTCCGAGGCGGAGGTAGGCGGCATAGGGCCAGGCAGCGGCCGCCTCGACCGCCACGGGAACATCCTCGTCGAACACCGGGCAGTACACGCGAAGGTGGTCGAGCGTGAGCAGAACGCCGTAGTCCTCGATGGCATGGTGGGTCGGCCCCATCACGCCGTATCCGTAACCGCCGCCATTGCCGACCAGCTTCACCGGTAGTCCGTGGAAGGTGACATCGTTGCGAATCTGCTCGAACGGGCGGGCATAACAGAATGGCGCGATGCTGTAGGCCCAGGTCTCGAAACCCGAGCGGGACAGAGCCGCGGCCACGCTAATCATGTTCTGCTCGGACACGCCTGCGTTGACGAATCGTTGGCCAAGGGCCGCAGCCAGTGGCTCCAGGGCCATGAAGCCCAGGTCGCCGGTCAGGAACACCATGTCGCGCGCGGCGCTGCGCCCGACCATTGCGTCGCAGAACTGCTTTCTCATTCTTCCAGCTCCGCAAGCGCCGCTTCGAGCCTGGCGGCATCAATGGGCAGATAGTGCCACTCCATACGGTCTTCCATGAACGAAACCCCCTTGCCCTTCACCGTGTTCATGATCACGACATGCACGCCGTCGACCCGGGCCATGCAAGCGCTGCGGATCGCATCGAGGTTGTGCCCGTCGATCTCCGAAACGACCGCGCCGAAACCCCGCAGCCGATTGCCCAGCGGCACCATGGAGGCGACCTCGGTCGTAGTGCCAAATCCTTGCAGTCCGTTGTGATCCACGAGCACCGTGAGATTGGCCAACTTGTGATGGCAAGCGAAGATCAGCCCTTCCCAGGTAGATCCTTCCTGCCACTCACCATCGGATGTCAGGCAATACACATGCGGCAAGCCTGCATGGTTTTTCTTGCGCAAGATCTGAGCAAACGCCGTGCCCGCCGCAAGCGACAATCCATGTCCAAGGCTGCCGGTCGCAAAAAGGATATCGTCATGGCCTGTGGTGGGCGGGTGACCAGGTAGCAAAGTGTCATCTTTGTGAAATGACGCAAGCCGTGCCGCATCCAAACGGCCACTGCTCCATAGCGCTATGTAGAGCGCACCTGCCGCATGCCCTTTCGAGAGTATGAATTTGTCAGCGCTGCCAAGACACTCATGAAAAAGCACCAAAAGGCTATCGATCGCAGACAGGTTACCGCCTATATGGCCGACTCCGCTCTCATGATGCATGCGCAAGAGACGGCGTCGCGCTGCAGTCGCCACCGAGTTGTTCACGAGCATTCCCATCTGAATCCCTCTGGTTCAACACTGCCCTGTTCGCCGCGCGGCCAGTATAGTTCGTCGCGATGCGGCAAACTGCTGTCTGCGGGACTCACCAAATGCCGTTTCCTGTAACGAAGCCCTTCCGTGTCTGAACACTTCAAGCCCATTCCCGTTGCCGCGCCTTCGGCATCTCCACTGAAGTTCTTCGTACGCCGCCTGCTTGATTTGCAGCTTGCCACGATCGTAAAGGCACTGCGCCCCACAATCGCCGCATTACCTCCCGGAAGAGTGATCGATGTTGGCGCAGGCCAGTCACCATGGCGTGACTGGCTGCCAGCTGGGAGCACCTATGTTGGCTTGGACATAGCCGTGGCGGATCAATTCGGAATGACGGCCAAGGATGACATTGTCTTCTACGACGGCGGAGTGTTCCCCTTTTCGCCAGAGAATTTCGATACGGCCTTGTGCATTGAAGTGTTGGAGCACGCGCAAGACCCCGAATACCTGCTGCGCGAGATTGCACGAACCCTCTGCGGGGGGGGGGCATTGATACTTTCCGTGCCGTGGTCGGCCCGGCGGCATCATCTCCCTTTCGATTTCCACCGGTTCACGCGCGAACGGCTGGCGGCGTTGCTTTCTGATGCCGGATTTGATCAGGTGGAGATCCATGAGCGTGGAGATGATATTGCCGTGATAGCCAACAAACTGCTTGTGGTGACGATGCGCCTTGCGAAGGCGGTATCACTCAAAAATTTCCTCATCCACATACCGCTTGCCTTCATTTTTGGATGCCTGTCCTTTTTCATGCTCCTAGCGGCTCACATATCAATGGCATTCGGCCTGGGCTCAGCTGAAGACCCGCTCGGCTATTTCTGCACAGCGCGCAAGGCCCCTCTCTAAGATACCGCCATACCAGAGGCTCAATGCAAGTCGCCCTTCTTTATGCACTGCTGGCCGTCGCATCCACCGTCGCCAATATCGTCGCGCAAGACGCGCTGCTACACCTGTATGGTGGGCCGGGACATCTATGGGCCTCTGTGGTGTTTGGCACTGCAGTTGGGCTGGTGCTGAAGTATGTGCTGGACAAGCGCTATATCTTCCGCTTCCGGGCGCGCAATGCTGCGCATGATGGCCGCACCTTCGCGCTGTACGCCACCATGGGGCTGGTAACAACGGCCATCTTCTGGAGCTTTGAATTTGCCTTTCATGCCTGGTTTGATGGTTCGCGCGGCATGCGCTACCTGGGCGGCGTGTTGGGCTTGGCTCTGGGCTATGCCGCTAAGTACCAATTGGACAAGCGTTACGTGTTCACTGCCAGGGCGGCAGCATGATTCCCGTCCGCTCCTGGGGGCGTCTGAGTGCAGGCGCGCATCACGTTATTCCGCTGCACGACCCGGCGCGCGTTCCGCACGAACTGCAAACGCATGGCCCTGGCATCGCTTACGGCAACGGGCGCAGCTATGGCGACGAATGCCTCAACCCCGGCGGGGTCTTGTGGCACACGGCCAGGCTGGACCGCTTGAGCTACTGGAACCCGGATACCGGCGTGCTGACCTGTGAGGCCGGCGTGCTCCTGCAAGACATCCAACGCCGTTGGGCGCCCCAGGGCTGGATGCTGCCCGTCACGCCGGGCACTCAGTTGGTAACGGTGGGCGGCGCCATTGCCAACGACGTTCATGGCAAGAACCATCACGCCCTGGGCAGCTTTGGCGACCACGTGCTGCGGCTATGGCTGGCGCGCAGCAATGGCGAACTGATCGAATGCAGCCCCACACAGCAACCGCAATGGTTTGCCGCCACCGTGGGCGGAATGGGGTTGACCGGCGTGATCGTGCGCGCCGAACTGCAACTGCGCCGCGTGGCAGGGCCTTGGCTGGATACTGAAACCATTCCGTACGGCAGCCTAGACGAGTTCTTTGCGCTGGCCGATGGCAGCGAGGCGGATTGGGAGCACACCGTGGGCTGGATCGACTGCCTTGCGGGTAGCGCTTCTTCGGGTATGCGTGGCATCTTCATGCGGGCGAATCCATCAGCAGCCATCCGCGGGCCGATGTCCCAGACAAAAGAGCGATATATGCCATTTACACCGCCCGTCTCGTTGGTCAATCGACTGACGCTCAAGCCTTTCAATGCCGCCTACTATTATCTGCAGCGCAGACGTGCCGGCCGGGCACTGCAACACTACGAGCCATTTTCGTACCCCTTGGACGGATTGCTGGAGTGGAACCGCATGTACGGCCCGCAAGGCTTCTACCAGTACCAAAGTGTGGTGCCCCCCCATGCAAGGCTAGATGCTACCCATGTCATGCTGCGCGAGATTGCGCGCAGCGGCGAAGGCTCTTTCCTGGCCGTGCTCAAGACGTTTGGCCAGCGCAGCGCGCGGGGCTTGTTGAGTTTTCCACGGCCAGGGACGACTTTGGCGCTGGACTTTCCCAACCGGGGCGAGCGCACATTGCGCTTGTTCGACCGCCTGGATGCTATCGTCCTGGAAGCGGGGGGCACGCTGTACCCCGCTAAGGATGCGCGCATGCCGCGCCGCATGTTCGAGGCCGGCTATCCACGCTTGCATGAGTTTTTGCCGATGCGTGACGCAGGCATGTCATCCGCCATGTCGCGGCGGCTTCTGGGGAGTTGAGCGTGAAACCATCCGGCATACAGCTTGTGCAGGCAGGCTCACAACAAAGACGCATTGTCATCGTGGGTGCCACTTCAGCCATTGCCGAACACTGCACGCGTTTGTGGATACGGCATGGCGCCGCCGATCTGATACTCATCGGGCGCAACGACAAGCGCCTGCGCCGTGTGGCCGACGATCTTGCCGTGCGTTCGCCCGCATCCCATATTGAATGCCTGAGCGTTGACTTTACCGATGGCGCAGCCATCGAGCGTGCCGTGGCCACCGCCTGCACCGGCGGGAGACCCGATATCGTGTTGATAGCGCACGGCGCGCTTCCTGACCAGGCGGTCTGTCAAGCCGATTTGCGCGCGTGCCAGGACGCCCTGACCGTCAACGGCGTCTCGCCCGCATTGTTTGTGGAAGCCTTCGTCTCTCACATGCACAACGCTGGCCCGGCCAGCCTGGTGCTGATCGGCTCGGTGGCAGGAGACCGGGGCCGGCAGTCCAACTACGTCTATGGGGCGGCCAAGGGCTTGCTGGACCGGTATGCGCAGGGTTTGCGGCACCGGCTGGCCTTGGGCGGCAGTGCCCTAAAGGTGATTCTGGTCAAGCCAGGCCCCACGGCCACACCCATGACGGCACACCTGGCCGCTCAGGGACAGCCGCTGGCGCCCGTGGAGGCCGTAGCCCGGACAATCGTTTCGGGGGTGGCGCAAGGCCGCGCCGTGATTTACGCGCCCGGCAAGTGGCGCACCATCATGCTGGTGATCCGCTGCTTGCCCAGCATCATCTTCCATCGACTGAAAATCTGAGTATGAGCCAGTTGCATGGACTATGGAAACTGGTGCGGCCGCGCCAATGGATCAAGAACAGTTTCGTGCTCGCGCCGCTCGTGTTTGCCGGAGAGTTTGCAAATCGGCATGCTCTTGGACAGGCTTTGCTTGCGATGACATTGTTTTGTGTGGCATCGGCGGCTGTGTATACAGTCAACGACATTCGAGACAGGGAGCGTGACCGCCGCCACCCCGTCAAGTCCCGCACACGTCCACTGGCTTCCGGCGCTGTCTCGGTGCCAGCGGCTTTGGCGTTGTTGGTGGTTCTGTACGGCGTGCTGGTATGGGGATGGTTCGCGCAACCGGCCGTGGTCGCTGTGATCTGCGGCTATCTTGCGCTCAACCTGGCATACAGCTTCTGGCTGAAGCACCAGCCGGTGCTGGATATTTTCAGTATCGCGTTCGGCTTTGTGCTGCGCGTGTATGCGGGCGCTCAAGCGCTGGCGGTGCCGGTGTCGTCCTGGATGTTCGTGACCACACTGTGTCTGGCGCTGTACCTTGCAGCCATCAAGCGGCGGCAGGAGCTAAGCCAAAGCGGCAGTGAGGGGCGTGAAGTATTGCTGCACTATTCCGTGGCCCTGGTGGACCGGTATGCCGAGATGGCAGCCACGGGAGCGCTGGTGTTCTACAGTATGTTCGTCATGTCAACACAGCCCGCACTGGTGATTACGGTGCCAGTCGTATTGTTCGGACTGTTTCGATACTGGTACGTGGTCGAAAAACTCGATGGCGGTGAATCCCCGACCGACGCCTTGCTCTCCGACGGGCCGCTACTGACAACGGTGGTGGTGTGGGTGGGGGCGTGTGTGTGGGTTCTGTGGCCTGCGGGGTAATACATGGATTGGTCTTATGCCCTGACGCCGCTCCTCGCGTGGCTGGTAGCGGGCGTGCTGAAGTTCACCATCAATAGCCTGCGGGCCGGCAAGCTGGCGTTCGGCCTAATTGGCTACGGGGGGTTGCCAAGCAACCACAGTGCCATTGTCAGCAGCACGGCCGCGCTGATCGCATTGCGCGAAGGGGTAGACCACCCGGCCTTTGGCGTGGCGCTGACGCTGGCGTTCATCGTCATCCTGGATGCGGGCAGTCTGCGGCGCCAAGTCGGCAAACAGGCCGAGGTCATCAACCGTCTGGCAGGTCAGGATAAGGCTTACGCGCCCTTACGTGAGCGCATGGGGCACTCCCGACTGGAAATTGCGGCAGGGATCGTTGTCGGTATCGTTGTGGCTGCGGCCGTACAGATTTCGCTGGCAGCATTTGGGTGACCTGCGGCAGTGGGCAGGAAGTTCCCCACGCTACATCAACCCTTCACAAAACTCCCCGACTTCCCTCCGTGCTTTTCCAGCACGCACATGCCACCGATTTCCATACGCTTATCCACAGCCTTGCACATATCGTAGACCGTCAGCAAAGCCACTTGCACTGCGGTAAGCGCTTCCATTTCCACCCCCGTCGGCCCCACCGTTTCCACGGTGGCGGTACATCGCACGGCCTGATCAGCGTGCGCCAGCTCAAACTCCACCGCCACCCGCGTCAGGGCCAAAGGGTGGCACAGGGGAATAAGGTCACTGGTCTTCTTGGCTGCCATGATGCCCGCGATGCGGGCAACGCCCAGCACGTCGCCTTTCTTGGCAGTGCCACTTGTAACAAGCGTCAGCGTGGCGGGCTGCATGGTGATGCGGCCCGTGGCGACAGCAATGCGGTGGGTGGCGGGCTTGGTCCCTACATCCACCATGTGAGCTTGGCCTTGGGCGTCGAAGTGAGTCAGTGGGGTCGTCATGGTCGCAAGTGGGTAACGAAACATTCGGCAGACCAGAGCATCATATGAGGATGCCACGCCGTTTACCCCAATGCCCTACTTCAAGCTTTTTTGGTCTCTAGCATATACTCTGAAAGCGCTAGCAGCTTCACTATTGATAGCGTCATCCGCGCTGGCCCAACCCGCGCTGCCCACGCTGGGCGACGGCGCGGACCTCACCACCAGTGAAGAGCGCCGACTAAGCGACCGCATCATCCGCGAGCTGTACCGCGACCCGGACTACATCGACGATGCCGTCATCCACGAATACGTCCAAAACCTGTTCCAGGCACTGGTGAAGGCCGCCAAGGAGCGCGGCGAGCTGTCGCCCGAGCTGGACGAGCGCTTCGCCTGGGAGATCCTGCTGGGCCGCGACCGCACCGTGAACGCCTTCGCGCTGCCCGGGGGCTATTTCGGCGTACACCTCGGCTTGATCGGCGTGGTGGCCACGCGCGATGAGCTGGCCTCGGTGCTGGCGCACGAACTCAGCCACGTCACGCAGCGCCACATCTCGCGCCTGATCGCCCAGCAGAACAAGCAGACGCCGCTGCTGCTGGGCACGATGATCCTGGGCGCCCTGGCGGCCAGCAAGAACCCGGCCGCCACGCAGGCGCTGGTGGTGGGCGGTCAGGCGCTGGCCATGCAGAACCAGCTCAACTTCTCGCGCGACATGGAGCGGGAGGCGGACCGCATCGGCTATGGGCTGATGGCGCCCGCGGGTTTCGCGCCCCAGGGCTTCGTGAGCATGTTCGACAAACTCCAGCAGGCCAACCGGCTCAACGACAACGGCTCCTGGCCCTACCTGCGCAGCCATCCGTTGACGACCGAGCGCATGGCGGACATGCACTCGCGCATACCCCCTGGCGCCTCAACGGCTGCGGCGGCAGCTCCCGTGCCCACGCTGGAGCACGCCATGGTGGCCGCGCGAGCCCGCGTGCTGGCCAACCCGGGGGTGGACACCCTGCGCCAGTGGGTGGCAGAGCCCCAGGGTACGGGGTTCGCGTCGCAATCCGCCCCCCGGCGCGCGGCGGTGCTGTACGCGGCCGCGCTGGGCAGCAGCCAGCTGCGCGATGCCCAGGGCGCGCGTGCAACGGCCAAGAGGCTGGAAGCGCTGGTTCGCGATGATCCGGCCGCCCTCCGGCTGGCGCGGCTGCTGGTGGCCGAGATCGAACTGACGGCCGGCGATGCCGACGCTGCGCTGGGCGTCCTGCCCGCCGATGCGCCGAACCACAGGCCCGAACTGGTGCTGCGCTCGCAGGCCCTGCTGCGCGCCGGGCGCGGGGGGGAAGGTACCAGCGCCTTGCAAAGCTGGGTGGCCTTGCATCCCAAGGATGCCGCCTTGTGGCAATTGCTGGCATCGACCTGGCAGGCCCAGGGCCAACCCCTGCGGGCCGTGCGGGCCGAGGCGGAGGCTCAGGCCGCGCGCTACGACTACGCGGCGGCGGTGGACCGGTTCAAGGCCGGGCAGGACCTGGCCCGGCGCGGCGGCCCCCAGGTGGACCACTTCGAGGCATCCATCATCGACACGCGGCTGCGCGCCGTGCAATCACTTCTTCGTGAACAGACCGCCGAGCGCTGATTCGATCAGCACGCCCAATGCCGAGTAGATGAGCGAGCCGAGCAGC
>Ga0206116_1000819_pt1 | contig 23003 bp, 7 predicted proteins | sample 3A1Ametagenome_FD_178000 | JGI IMG/M metagenome (GOLD analysis project Ga0206116, IMG submission 178000) | Enriched microbial communities from leaf-cutter ant dump, University of Wisconsin, Madison, United States - 3A1A | ecosystem: Environmental > Terrestrial > Nest > Insects nest > Nest dump...
GCAACCAGAACGGCGGTGCCGGCGGGCGCGGCGTCGGCGCGGTGTGGAACAAGGGCACTTTCAACATCACCATGGCCAACAACGCGGCCATGACCAACAACGGCGCCGGCAGCGGCGCCGGCGGCCAGGAACTGGGCACCGGCTCGCCCGGCCCCAGCCCCGCCGCGGTCACCGGCATCTACAACGACGGCGGTGCGCTCAACACCAGCTACGTGCCCAATGCGCCCCCCGTGCTGGGCGGCCTGCAAGGCGACAGCATCACCTTCACCGAGGGCGACAGCGCCCGGCTGATCGATCTGGGCAGCAATGCCACGGTGTCGGACGGCGATTCGGCCGACTACAACGGCGGCAGCGTGCGGGTGTCGATCACCACCAACCGCGTCACCGCCGAAGACCTGCTGTCGATCCGCAACCAGGGCACCGGCGCCGGGCAGATCGGCGTCAGCGGCAGCACCATCACCTACGGCGGCGTCGCCATCGGCACCTTCACCGGCGGCAGCGGCAGCAACGATCTGGTGATCACCTTCAACTCGGCCTCGGCCACGCCGGCCGCGGTCGAAGCGCTGCTGCACAACCTGGTGTACGACAACAGCAACGTCGACAACCCCACCGCGTCGGCGCGCACCCTGAGCGTCACCGTCTACGACGGCGACAGTTACACCACCACCACCAACACCGTCACCGTCAACGTGGTGGCGGTGAACGACGCGCCCACGCTCAGCCCGGCCAACAGCAACACCAGCTATACCGAGGGCGGCAGCGCCGCAGTGCTCAGCGGCAGCCTGACGCTTGCCGACGTGGACAGCACCACCTTCCAGGGCGCCACCGCCACCGTCAGCGACTTCCGCGCCGACGACGTGCTGTCAGTCGGCGCGCCCAACGGCTTCACCGTCAGCTACGACAGCGGTACGGGAGTGCTGACCCTGAGCGGCGGCGGCTCGTTGGCCTCGTTGCAGGCCGCGCTGCGCTCTATCACCTATTCCTCGAACTCGGACGACCCCACCGCCGGCGGCACCGACACCGCCCGCCAGATCAACTTCACCGTCACCGACAGCGGCGGCGCCACCTCCACGGCGGCCACCGCGCAAGTGGCAGTCACCGGCGTCAACGACGCGCCGACGCTGTCCGGCGGTCCCTACACCTGGGCCGGCACCAACGAAGACACCACCTCGTCCGCCGTCACCGTCTCCACCCTGCTGGGCAGCACCACCCACGCCGACCCGGACGGCCCCGCTAGCGGCATCGCCATCACCGCCAGCAGCGGCGGCGGCACCTGGGAATACTCCACCGATGGCGTCCCCTGGACCGGTGTCGGCGCGGTCTCCAACAGCGCCGCGCTGCTGCTGTCCAGTACCACCCAGTTGCGCTTCGTGCCGGACGGCGCCAACGGCAGCACGGCGGGCCTCACCTTCCGCGCGTGGGACCAGAGCGCCGGCACCGCATCCACCAACGGCACGCGCCAGACCGCCAGCACCAGCACCAACGGCGGCAGCACCGCGTATTCCAGCGGCACCGCGCAGGCCACACTCACCGTCAGCAACGTCAATGACGCCCCGGTGCTGGTCCCGGGCGGCCCCGCGCTGACCGGCCTGACCGATTCCGACACCAACAACCCCGGCGTGGCGGTTTCCAGCTTTCTGGCCTCCCATGTCGCCGATGTGGACGCCAGCGCGGCGCAGGGCATTGCCCTCACCGGCCTGGACTCCGGCACCGGCACCTGGCAATACAGCGTGGACAACGGCGGCAGTTGGCAGGCCATTGGCATGGTCTCCGACGCCTCGGCGCTGCTGCTGCGCAGCGGCGACCGGGTGCGCTTCGTGCCCGACGGCATCAACGGCGGCACCGTCAGCCTGACCTACCGCGCGTGGGACCAGAGCGGCGCCACCGCCGGCCAGCAGGGCACCAAGGTCAACGCCAGCACCGCTGGCGGCACCAGCGCGTTCTCGTTCGCCAGCGATACCGCCACCCTGACCGTCACCGCCATCGACGACGCGCCGGTGGTCACCGCCAGCGGCGGCAGCGCCGCCTTCGTCGAAGGCAACAACGTGACCTCGACCCCGGTGGTGATCGACGACGGCCTCACCGTGGCCGACAGCGATTCGCCGCTGCTCTCCAGCGCCACGGTGGCGATCAGCAACAACTTCGGGGGCAGCCAGGACGTGCTGGCCTTCACCAACGTTCCGGCCACCATGGGCGACATCGCCGCCAGCTACGACAGCGGCGCCGGCATCCTGACGCTGACCTCGGCCGCCGGCGCCGCCGCCGCGCAATGGCAGGCCGCGCTGCGCAGCGTCACCTACAGCAACAGCTCGGATACGCCGTCCCTTCTTGACCGCACCATCACCTTCACGGTCAACGACGGCAACAGCAACAGCAGCGGCGCCGACCGCACCGTCACCGTCGCCGCCACCAACGACGCGCCGACCGTGTCGATGCCGGCCAGCCTGACCGCGGCCGAGGACACCGCCACCGCCATCACCGGCATCAGCTTTGCCGACGCGGACGCCGGCAGCGCCAGTGTCACCGTCACCCTGTCGGTGGGCAGCGGCACGCTGTCGGCCAACAGCGGCGGCGGCGTCACCGTCGGCGGCATCCCCAGCGTGCTGACGTTGACGGGCTCGGTCGCCAGCATCAACGCCTTCATCATCGGCGGCGGTGTGCAGTTCCTGGGCGCGGCCAACAGCACCGCCAGCGTCAACCTCACCGCCAGCATCGACGACGGCGGCCACTCCGGCGGCGCGGCGCAGACCGACTTTGGCCTGGTCACCATCGCCATCACCCCGGTCAACGACGCGCCGCAGGTCAGCGCGCCCCCGTCCATCGCCGTCACCGAGGACGTGGCCACCGCGCTGACCGGCATCAGCTTCAGCGACATTGACGCCGGCTCGGGCACGGTGAGCGTGCAGTTCAGCGTGGCGAGCGGCACCCTCAGCGCCACCGGCGCGTCCGGCGTCACCGTGCTCGGCTCGGGCACCGGCACGCTCAGCCTCAGCGGCACGCTGGCCGACATCAATGCCTTCGTCACCGGCGGCGCCGTCAGCTACATCACCGCCGCCAACGCCACCAGCAACGTGGTGCTCGACGTGACCATCGACGACGGCGGCAACACCGGCAGCGGCGGCAGCCTGACCGGCCACACCACCGCCACCCTCACCGTCAACGCCGTCAACGACGCCCCGGTCAACAGCGTGCCGGGCACCCAAAGCGTGTTGCAGGACGGCACCCTGGTGTTCAGCACCGGCAACGGCAACACGCTGTCGGTCGCCGACGTGGACGCCGGCATGGTGCGCGTCACCCTCACCGCCAGCAACGGCCTGCTCACCCTGAGCGGCATCAGCGGCCTGAGCCTCCTGGTCGGCAACGGCAACGGCACCGGCGACGGCACCATGGTGTTCGAAGGCGCCCTCGGCGACATCAACAACGCCCTGGCCGGGCTGTCGTTCGCACCCACCGCTGGCTACTACGGCCCCGCCTCGGTGCAGATCACCACCGACGACCTCGGCCAATCGGGCAGCGGCGGTGGCCAGACCGATACCGACACCGTCCTGATCAACGTGGCCCAGCCCAACCCGACGATCACCGGTGTGGCCGGGGCCAGCCCCGATGGCACCTACAAGGTGGGCGACACCGTCCACATCACCGTCACCTTCGACCAGGCCGTCGACGTCAGCGGCGGCACGCCCACTCTGCTGCTGGAAACCGGCGCCGTGGACCGCAACGCCGTCTACGTTTCGGGCAGCGGCACTGCCACGCTCACCTTCTCCTACGTGGTACAGGCCGACGATGCGAGCGGCGACCTCGAATACGCCGGCGCCGGTGCGCTGTCGCTCAATGGCGCCGCCATCGCCAGCGTCAGCCAGGGCGACACGGCAGTCCTCACCCTGCCCACGGTCGGCGGCCCTGCCAGCCTGGCGGGGCAAAGCGCGCTGGTCATCGACGGGATCGCACCCTCCGTCACCTCCGTGGACGTTCCCGCCAACGCCACCTATACCCTGGGCCAGGTGTTGGACTTCACGGTGCACTTTGGCGAGGCCGTGACGGTGGACACCAGCGGCGGCGCCCCGCGCTTGGCCATCGCGCTCGATACCGGCGGCACCGTCTATGCCGCCTACACCGGAGGCAGCGGCCCGGTCACGGACCTGACGTTCCAGATGACCGTGGCCACGGGCCAGGTGGACCTGAGCGGTATTGCCGTGAGCGCTTTGCAGGCCAACGGCGCCACCCTGCGCGATGCGGCAGGCAACGACGCCACGCTGGCCCTGGCGGGCATTGCCCCTACCACGGGCGTCAAGGTCAACGCCCCCGCGCCCACGCCGCCCGATCCGGTGGACCCCGTGCCGCCGGTGACGCCCCATCTGCCCGACATCGACGGCATTCCGGACGCCATCGAAGACCAGGCGCCCGGCATCCCCGGCCCCGGTGGCACGGTGGTGCCTGGGGACGGCAACGGGGACGGCATCAAGGACAGCGAACAGTCCGGCGTGGCGTCCATCGGCTTCCTCCTGAGCCCCACGGCCGAGAGCAACCCCGGCAGCGCGCCGCCTACCTTCACCACGCTGGTGGCCAGCAGCCAGGACGGCAAGGTGGGCAGCGCCACCGACAACTCGCGCATCCTGAGCCTGAAGCAGCTCGACGCCCCGGCCGACGCTCCCGAGGGCATGCAGGCGCCGATCGGGCTGGTGAGCTTCACCATCGAACTGGGCAAGGGCAAGACGGGCGAGAGCTTCAGCCTGTACCTGGACCCGGCGCTGGGCGTGAACGGCTACTGGAAGCAGGACGCGCACGGCCAATGGGTGAACCTGGCCAGCGAGCCTTACGGCGGAAAGATGGTGATGGAAGGCGGGCGCATGCGGCTGGATTTCCACATCGAGGACGGCGGCCAGTTCGATGCGGACGGCAAGGCCGACGGCATCATCACCGACCCGGGCGCACCCGCGTACCTGCCGCTGTCCTTGACGGGCCAGGCGCCCGACCTGCCGCACGGGTTCTGGTTCTGAATACTATTGATTTAATAGCTGCTTGCGCTTGCTACATAAGCGCTAGAGGCCGATTTGATGCTTAAGCCCCAAGGAGTCCGCCATGCCAGTTCCTGCCGATGAGAACTACAACGACAACGCCAAAGCGGATATTTCCGGCAACAGTTTCACGCTGGACGGCATCCAGTACGTGCTGACGGGTGCCAATGGCATCACCTATAGCAGCCGGATCGACAACGAGGGTCTGCGCGACGCGCAAAACGCCAATACCCACCAGTTGATCTTTGACTACTCGGCGGCCCAACCCGAGGGGCAGGGCAGCTTGTCGAGCGTCACGATCTCTGCCGTGGGCGGCAGCGCTTTCAATCTCGCGGGAATCCAATTTCTCCTCTACGACTTTGGCGGCTCCGGCCCCGTCACCTTGACGAACGACCGGGGTGAGTCGTTGGGCACCTACACCCTCAATGGCTCGGGGGGCCGGTCCGTGTTTTTGCAGGCGGGGGACTTGGCGGGCAATGCGTGGGCCGAGGGCATCACCAGCTTCACCTTCACGGGCACCCAGTTGTGGCTGGTCATTGACAACCTGGACTTCGAGCCTGCCGCCATTGCCAACACCCCTCCCGCCATCGGCCACCTCCACGGCGACAGCGTCGACTGGCCCGGCGTGGGCAGCACGATCGTGCTGGACGTGAGCGGCAACGCCACGGTGTCCGATGCCGAGCTGGGCGCCGCCAACAACTGGGCGGGCGCCAGCCTCACGGTGCAGCGCGGCGGCACGGCGGTGGCGTCCGACGTGTTCGGCTTCAACACCGGGGGGGCGCTGTTCACGGTCAGCGGCGGCACCCTGCAATCGGGCGGCAGCACCTTCGCCACCTACACCAGCACCGGCGGCGTGCTCACCATCCAGTTCACCAGCAGCGCCGCCACGGCCACCACGGCGCTGGTGCAGGACGTGCTGCAGCGCGTCACCTACCGCAACGACACGCCCAGCGGCGACGCCACGCTGCGCTTCACCCTGAACGACGGCAGCGGCGGCAGCGCCACGGCCGATGTGGTGGTGACCAGCGACATGATCTACGTCACCAACACCACCGACACCGCCGTCATTGACCCGGGCAACGGCACGAGCCTGAGCGAGGCGGTGGCCATTGCAGCGGCAGACGCCACCGGCAGCCAGACGCTGGTGCTCACCAGCGCCTTCAGCGGCAGCAGCGTCTCCCTGGCGGGCAGCCTGAGCATCAGCGAAAGCCTGTCGATCAACGCCGATTCGGCTGCGGGCCTGACGGTCAGCGGCGGCACCACGGTCACGCTGGGCGGCGGCACGGCGTTGAGCTTCATCAACTCCACCGGCACGGTGACCATCAACGCCACGCTGGCTGGAATCGGCTCGCTGGTCAAGTACGGCGCGGGCACGCTGGCGCTGGGCAGCGTCAGCAACGAGGCCAACATGTCGGGCGGCATCACGGTCAACGGCGGCTCGCTGCAAATCGGCAGCGACGACCACCTATCTTCCGGCACGCTGACGCTCAACGGCGGCTCGCTGACCAACGGCACCTCGGCCTTCACCATCGACAACGCCATCGTGCTCGGCAGCTCGGGCGGCGGCTTCAACGTCGGCGGCGGCGCTGGCGCCACCCAGGTCGGCCTTGCGGGCGTGGTGTCGGGCAGCGGCGGCCTGGCCAAGAGCGGCCAGGCCATCCTGGAGCTGAGCGGCAACAACACCTACACCGGCGCGACCAACGTCACGGCGGGCACGGTGATCGCCAGCCACGCCAACGCGATGGGCACCACGGCGGGCGCCACCACGGTGGCCAGCGGCGCCACCGTGCGTCTGGCGGGCGGCCTGACCTTTGCCGAGTCCTTCTACATCGCGGGCACGGGCAAGACGGTGAGCAGCGTCAACTACGGCGCGCTGCACCTCACCAACGGCACCAGCACCGTGAGCGGTACCGTCACGCTGACCGGCAACGCCGACGTCAGCGCCGCCAGCGGCGCCACGCTGACGCTCAGCGGCGCGCTGGCGGGCGGCTACACCCTGAACAAGACCGATGCGGGCACGCTGGTGCTGAACAACAGCGGCAACGCCACGGGCCTGACCGGCGGCACGACCATCACGGCCGGAACGCTGTCCGTCGCCAGCGACGCCCACCTGGGCAGCGGCGCCGTCACGCTGGCTGGCGGCACGCTGGCCATTACCGGGGCCACCACCATCGACAACGCGGTGGCGGTGGCTGCGGCCTCCACCCTCGGCAACAGCGCCGATGCCACGCTGAGCGGCGTGCTCAGCGGCAGCGGCACGCTGACCAAGAGCGGCGCGGGCGCGCTGACCCTGAGCGGCAGCAACACGCACAGTGGCGACGTGTCGGTGACTGCGGGCACGCTGGTGGCCTCTGGCGGCTCGGCCATCGGCAACGCCAGCGCGGTCACCCTCTCCGGCACCGGCGCGCTCCAGGTCAGCACCAGCGAAACGGTGGGCGCGCTGACCGGCGACAGCACCGCCGTGACCGACGTTGTCTTCGACAGCGGCACCACGCTGACGGCGACCTATGCCAGCAATGCCAGCTTCGGCGGTGTGATGGGCGGCGCGGGCGGCTTCACCAAGGCGGGCAGCGGCACCTTGACGCTGACCGGCGCCAACACCTACACCGGCGCCACCACCGTCAGCGCGGGCACGCTGGTGCTGGACCGCAGCGGCGGCGCGCTGTCCAACAGCACGGCGGTGAGCGTGTCGGCGGGCGCCACGCTGACGGTGGCGCAGAGCGACACGGTGGGCAACCTCGCGGGCGCGGGCACGGTGGCGCTGGGCACGCAAACGCTGGCGGTGGGCGGCGGGGCCACGTCCAACACCATCGTCTCCGGGGCCATCACCGGCTCCGGCACGCTGGCCAAGAACGGCAACTACAACCTGACCCTGTCGGGCGACAACAGCGGGCAGGCCTGGGGGCTTGGCCTCAACGGGGGGGCCGTCATCCTGTCGTCCGGCGGCCGGCTCGGTTCCGGCGCGGTGAGCTTGAGCAACACGGGTGCGTTGTACGCAACGAGCGACAGCACCCTGACCAGCCTGTCCAACAACCTCGTGATGACGGGCGCGGGTTCGATCAACAACTTCAACGCGCTGACGCTCACCGGAACGATCTCCGGCACCGGCACGCTGAGCAAGTTCCACTCCAGCACGCTGACCCTTTCCACCGGCATCAACAACGGATCGGCCTGGGGCCTGACGATCATCGAAGGCGCGGTGTCCATCGACTCCGCCCTCCGCCTGGGCACCGGCACGGTCTCGATCTATGAAAACGCAACCCTGGCGGTCACGGGCGCAACGACGCTGACCAACGCCTTCACCCTGAGCAGCTTCGGGCTGAGCACCTCCGCCACCGTGCAAGCCGATGCGGCGGTCACGCTGGCGGGCCAGATTTCCGGCTCCGTGGGGTTGAACAAGACGGGCAGCGGCACGCTGACGCTGGCCCGCGACAACACCTATGGCGGCGGCACCACGCTTACGGCGGGCGCGGTGTCGGTGGATTCCACCGCCCGCCTGGGCACGGGCGGCATCACCTTCAAGGGCGGCGCGCTGGCCATCGACACGGCCACGGCGCTGAACTTCTCCAACGCCGTGAACATGGCCGGGGCGGGCAGCATCCGCCTCGTCGAGGGCGGTGCGGCCACGTTCAGCGGCCTGTTCAGCGGCAGCGGCGTCCTGGATGTGACCGGCGTGGCGGGCGGCGCGCGCGAGGTGCTCACGCTGACGAACACCGGCAACGCCGCCGCCTGGGCCGGCGGCATCGCGCTGACCGATGCCACGCTCTCGGCCAGCGCCAGCAGCGTGCTGGGCACGGGTGCGATCGTGCTGAACAACGGTGGCGAGCTGCGGGGCACCGCCGCCGTCGCCATCGGCAACGCGGTCGCCGTTGCTGGCACGGGCACCGTCTATGCCAACGTGGGCGCGCTGGAACTGTCGGGCGTGGTGAGCGGCGCGGGCACGCTGTTCGTGGGCGGCCAGGCGGGCACCAGCGTCACGCTGTCGGGCAGCAACACGCACGGCGGCAGCGTGGTGGTGGACACAGGCAAGCTGGTGGCCAGCGGCGGCGCGGCCCTGGGGGACAACGCGCAGGTCACCGTCCGCGCCAGCGGCGCGCTGGAGCTGGCGGCTGACGAAACCATCGGCTCGCTGATCGGCGCCCCCGGCGGCACGCTGGCGCTGGGCAGCCACACGCTGACCACCGGCGGCAACGACGGCAGCACCATGTTTGCGGGCACGATCAGCGGCACGGGCGGGCTGGTCAAGACCGGCAGCGGCACGCTGACGCTCTCTGGCGTGAACACCAGCACCGGCGCCATCGAGGTGCAGGCCGGGAGCCTGACGCTGGTGGGCGGCGCGGCCGTTGACGACACGGCGGGCGTGACGGTGCTGTCGGGCGCTGCCCTGGGCCTGTCCGCGTCGGAAGCCATCGGTTCGCTGGCGGGCGCGGGCACGGTGGCGCTGGGCTCCAGCACGCTGACGGTCGGCGGCGACAACACCAGCACCCAGTTCAGCGGCAGCATCACTGGCAGCGGCGGGCTTTTCAAGGTGGGCAGCGGCACACTGGCGCTGAGCGGCACCAACACCTATGACAGCCAGACCACGGTCGCCGAGGGCACGCTGCAGGCGCTGGGCAGCCTGTCCACCAACACGGGCGTGTCCGTGGCCTCCGGCGCCACGCTCGCCGCCGGGGTCGATGGCATCGACGCAGGCGTGGCCGCGCTGAGCACCGGCAGCCTGCTCCTGCAATCGGGTAGCGTGCTGGCGGCGGACATCAACGGCACCACGGCAGGCACCGGCTACGACCAGGTGCGCGTGCACGGCACGGTGAACCTGGCCGGCGCCACGCTCTCCGGCAGCCTTGGCTACACCCCTGCCCACAGGGATACCTACACCCTCATCGACAACGACGGCACGGACGCCATCACCGGCACCTTCAACGGCCTGGCCGAAGGCGGCACCATCACCCTGGGCGGCGTGCTGATGGTCGCCAGCTACCAGGGCGGCGACGGCAACGATTTCACGCTGACCGCGCTGACGAACCATGCCCCCACGGTGGCCAGCGCCATCGCCGACAGGACCGCGACGGCAGGAGCGGCCTTCAGCTTTGCCTTCGCGGCCGACACCTTCGCCGATGCGGATGCGGGCGACACGCTGGCCTACACCACCAGCGCGCTGCCCGGGTGGCTGCACTTCGACCCGGCCACCCGCACCTTCAGCGGCACACCCGCCGCCCCGGGCACCGTCAGCATCGACGTGACCGCCGACGACGGCAACGGCGGCACGGTGACCGACAGCTTCGACATCGTGGTGGGTGCCGCGCCCGTCATCCCGCCCGACCCCGAGCCGCCCGTCGTGCCCCCGCCCGTCACCCCCAGCGTGCCCGACAATGATGGCATCCCCAGCGCGGTGGAAGATCAGGCCCCCGGCATCCCCGGCCCGGACGGCACAGTGGTGCCCGGGGACGGCAACGGCGACGGCATCAAGGACAGCGAACAGCCCGGCGTGGGCTCCATCGGTTTCCTCTGGAGCCCCACGGCGGAAAGCAACCCTGGTAGCGCGCCGCCCACCTTCACCACCCTGGTGGCCAGCAGCCAGGACGGCAAGGTGAGCAGCGCCACCGACAACTCGCGCATCACCAGCCTGAAGCAATTGGACGCGCCTCAGCACACGCCGGAAGGCATGCAAACGCCCATCGGCTTGGTGAGTTTCACCATCGCGCTGGGCGCGGGCAAGACCGGCGAGAACTTCAGCCTGTACCTCGACCCCGCCCTGGGTGTGAACGGGTATTGGAAGCAGGACGCGCAAGGCCAGTGGGTGAACCTGGCGAGCGAGCCCTACGGCGGCAAGATGGTGACGGAAGGCGGGCGCACGCGCCTGGACTTCCACATCGAGGACGGCGGCCAGTTCGATGCGGATGGCAAGGCCGACGGCATCATCACCGACCCGGGCGCACCCGCGTACCTGCCGCTGTCCTTGACGGGCCAGGCGCCCGACCTGCCGCACGGGTTCTGGTTCTGAATACTATTAATTTAATAGCTGCTTGCGCTTGCTGAATAAGCGCTAGAGGCCAAAATTACTTGTTTATTGAAGAAGGCTGTCATGACCATTTTTTCAGTAGCCACCCCCTTGCCGTTGGCCGATAGCGGCACGACAAATCACCAGTTCGTGCAAACAGGAGACTTCAACGGCGATGGTGCCGTGGACTTCCTGGTTCAGGAGGGCGGCATTACCGGCACCGCTCCCAACCAGGCGGGCACTGCGGTCACCCTGTGGCTCAACAACGGCAGCGGCAGCTACACCAGCAGCGGCGTGGTCATCCCCGACGGCGTGCCGGGGCTCAGCCTTGGCAGCAGCAACCTGCGCATCGCCGATATCGACGACGACGGCGACCTGGACTACTACCAGACCGTGACGGCCCAGGCGGCCAATGGCAATGACAATGACCTTTACTTCGTCAACGATGGCACGGGCCATTTCACGCAGGCCACGCCTCCCATTGCCGACAACAACGCCGACACCATCAACGTCAGCTACCAGGGCCTGGTCCGGTTCTTCGACGTGGACAACGATGGCGACGCCGACGTCCTCACGCAGCAAGGCGGCCCAGGCACGGCCGTCACCCTGCAACTCAACGATGGGAGCGGCGGCTATGGCGCAGGCACTGAAGTCATCGCCGCTGGCGTGACCGGGCTCGCGCTCAACAACAACAGTGTCCGCATTGCCGATTTCGACGGCGATGGCGACCTGGACTACTACCAGCCCGTGACCTCTTCGACCGGCACGAACAACGATCTCTACTACGCCAACGATGGCTCCGGCCACTTCACGGCCGCCGCCGTGCCGATACCCGACGGCAATACAACCACCCAATCCGCGCTCCTGGTCTTCGACGCCGACAACGACGGCTACGTGGACATCCTGACCCAGTTCGGCGGCGCGGGCAGTGCCGTCACGCTGTGGACCAACAACGGCAGCGGCGGCTTCACCAGTTCCGTGGTCATCGGCGCTGGCGCAGCCGGCCTCCTGCTCAACAACACCGCCACGCGCATCGGCGACTTCGACAACGACGGCGACATCGACTACTACCAGCGCGTCAGCGGCGCAGGCAACGACATCTTTTACGAAAACGCAGGCAAGCCACCCACGCTGACCAGCTTCACCCCGTCGGCCAACGGCACCGCTGGCGCCACCGACAACCTGGTGCTCACCTTCAGCCACGACAGCGCGTTGAGCAAGGGCGCGGGCACCATCACCATCCGCATCGACAACGGCGACGGCAATTTCGCCAACGACACGGTGTTCGAGACCTTCGCCGCCACCGACGCGCGCGTGACCCTCAGCGGCAACGCCACGGCCTCCACCGTCACCATCAACCCCACGGGCAACTTGGCCCCCGGCACCAACTACTACGTGGTGATCGAGCCCACGGCGTTCATGGATGCCGACGGCAAGGGCTTCGTCACCCAGGTGGGTAACCGCTTTCACGCCGGAACGCCTGACCCCGCCCGCCAGCAGGCGGGCAACTCGCTGGACGCGCTGGCCGACCGCACGGTGATGAGCTTTGGCGTGAGCGCCAACGTGGCCCCCCTCGCCACCACCAGCGGCGGCGCCACTGCCTTCATCGAGGGCAGCAACGTCGCCAGCACGCCCGTGGCGGTGGACGGCGGCATCACGGTGACCGATGCGGACAGCCTCACCCTGGCCAGCGCCACGGTGCGCATCACGGGCAACTTCCAGGCGGGCGAGGACGTGCTGGCCTTCACCAACACGGGCAGCATGGGCAACATCACTGGCAGCTACAACGCTGGCACGGGCGAGCTGACGCTGTCGTCGGCGGGCGCGTTGGCCACGGTGGTGCAGTGGCAGGCGGCGCTGCGCGCCGTCACCTACACCAACAGCTCCGACAGCCCCGACCCCAGCAGCCGCACCATCAGCTTCCAGGTCAACGACGGCACGGCCAGCAGCGCGGCAGGCACCAAGATGGTCACCGTGGCCTCGGCCAACGACGTGCCGGTGAACCTTGCCTCGGGCGGCGCCACCGCCTTCATCGCGGGCAACAACGCGCCCAGCACGCCCGTGGCGGTGGACGGCGGCTTCACGGTGACCGACGCGGACAGCGCCACGCTGGCAAGCGCCACGGTGCGCATCACGAACAACTTCCAGGTGGGCGAGGACGTGCTGGCCTTCGCCAACACGGGCGGCATGGGCAACATCACCGGCAGCTACGACGCTGGCACGGGCGAGCTGACGCTGTCGTCGGCGGGCGCGTCGGCCACGGTGGCGCAGTGGCAGGCGGCGCTGCGCGCCGTCACCTACACCGACACGGCCGTCTCGCCCCACACCGCCAGCCGCACCATCAGCTTCACCACCCACGACGGCGGGGGGGCCGGCAATACCGCCACCAAGACCGTGACGGTCACCGCCATCGACCAGACCCCCATTGCCACCCCCAGCGGCGGCGCCACCGCCTTCACCGAAGGCGCCGCGCCCGTGGTGGTGGATGGCGGCATCTTCGTGAGCGACCTGGACAGCAGCGTGCTGGCCAGCGCCACGGTGGCCATCACGGGCGGCCTGCAAACGGCCGAGGACGCGCTGGCGTTCACCAATGACGGGGCCGCCATGGGCAACATCACCGGCAGCTACACCGCTGGCACGGGCGTGCTCACGCTGACCTCTGCGGGCGGCACCGCCACGCTGGCCCAGTGGCAGGCGGCGCTGCGCTCGGTCACCTACGCCAACAGCTCGGACAACCCCAACACCGCCAACCGCACCATCAGCTTCCAGGTCAACGACGGCACGTCCAACAGCGCGGCAGGCACCAAGACGGTGACCGTGGCCGCCGTGAACGACGCGCCCACGGTGTCCAACCCCATCCCCAACCAGAACGCCACCGAAGACGCGGCTTTCAACTTCCAGTTCGCGGGCAACACCTTCCACGACGCGGACGGCAACACACTCACCTACACCGCCGAGCTTGCGGGCGGCGGCCCGCTGCCCTCATGGCTCAGTTTCGACACCGCCACCCGCACCTTCAGCGGCACGCCCGCCAACGCAGCGGTGGGCACCTTCAGCATCGACGTGGTTGCCAACGACGGCAACGGCGGCACCGTGACCGACACCTTCAACATCACGGTCGCCAACACCAACGACGCGCCCACCGTGGCCAACGCCCTCCCCGACCAGAACGCCACCGAAGACGCGGCCTTCCACTTCCAGTTCGCAGCCAACACCTTTGCCGACGTGGACGTGGGCGACACGCTCACCTACACCGCTCAACTCTCGGCCGGCGGCTCGTTGCCCGCGTGGCTCGGTTTCAACACCGCCACTCGCACCTTCAGCGGCACGCCCGCCAACGCAGATGTGGGCACCTTCAGCATCGACGTGATTGCCGACGACGGCAACGGCGGCACCGTGACCGACACCTTCAGCATCACGGTTGCCAACACCAACGACGCGCCCACGCTGGCCAACGCCATTGGCAACCAGGCTGCCACCGAGGACGCGCCCTTCAGTTTCCAGTTCGCAGCCAATACCTTTGCCGACCCGGAGGGCGACACGCTCGTCTACACCCCCCAGCTCGCGGGCGGCGGCGCGCTGCCCGTGTGGCTCGGTTTCAACTCCGCCACCCGCACTTTCAGCGGCACCCCCGCCAATGGCGACGTGGGCACCCTCAGCATCGACGTGATCGCCGACGACGGCCACGGCGGCACGGTGACCGGCAGCTTCGACATCGTGGTGGCCAACACCAACGACGCGCCCACGGTGGCCAACGCCATCGCCAACCAAACCGCCACGGCGGGCGCGGCGTTCAACTTCCAGGTGGACGGCAGCGCCTTTGCCGACGTGGACGTGGGCGACACCCTCACCTACACCGCCCAGCCCACGGGCGGCGGCACGTTGCCCGCGTGGCTGAGCTTCGACCCCGCCACCCGCACCTTCACCGGCACACCCGCCGCCCCGGGCACCGTCAGCATCGACGTGACCGCCGACGACGGCCACGGCGGCACGGTGACCGACAGCTTCGACATCGTGATCGGCGCCGCGCCCGTCATCCCGGACCCCGAGCCGCCCGTGGTGCCGCCGCCCGTCACCCCCGGCGTGCCCGACAACGACGGCATTCCCAGCGCGGTGGAAGATCAGGCCCCCGGCATCCCCGGCCCGGACGGCACAGTGGTGCCCGGGGACGGCAACGGCGACGGCATCAAGGACAGCGAACAGCCCGGCGTGGGCTCCATCGGTTTCCTCTGGAGCCCCACGGCGGAAAGCAACCCTGGTAGCGCGCCGCCCACCTTCACCACCCTGGTGGCCAGCAGCCAGGACGGCAAGGTGAGCAGCGCCACCGACAACTCGCGCATCACCAGCCTGAAGCAATTGGACGCGCCTCAGCACACGCCGGAAGGCATGCAAACGCCCATCGGCTTGGTGAGTTTCACCATCGCGCTGGGCGCGGGCAAGACCGGCGAGAACTTCAGCCTGTACCTCGACCCCGCCCTGGGTGTGAACGGGTATTGGAAGCAGGACGCGCAAGGCCAGTGGGTGAACCTGGCGAGCGAGCCCTACGGCGGCAAGATGGTGACGGAAGGCGGGCGCACGCGCCTGGACTTCCACATCGAGGACGGAGGGCAGTTCGACGGCGACGGCAAAGTCGATGGCATCATCACTGACCCTGGCGCACCTGCGCACATGCCGCTGTCCATCACTGGCCTGGCGCCGGACGTGCCGCAGGCGTTCTGGTTTTAAAAACTATCAATTCAATAGCTGTCAGCGCTTGCCAGATAAGCGCTGGAGGCCAAAAACACTTCAAATTTCTACAAGGAGCGACACCATGACGAAGACCTACGAACCCCTGCTGGCGCTGTCTCTGGCAGCCGCCGCCGCGTTGCTCGCCGGTTGCGGTGGCGGGGGCGGCGGCAATGACGACCCCGCGCCCGTGCTGGACACCACGCAACTGCAGGGCCGCTGGGTTACCGGGGCGGGCGCGGCCAAGGCATACACCGCCGTGGTGCTGCCGGGCGGCGCGGGCTCTGGCGCAGCCAATGCGTGGCTGTTGGCGCAAGACGCGAGCCGCCTGGTCAAGCTCACGATCAAGAACGACGGCAGTGCCGCGGGCTCGGCCTACGCGTTGAGCCAGGGCGGCGCGCGCCAGGCCGTGTCGGGCACGGCCACGGCGGCGCTCACGGCCAGTCCCAAGACCATCACGGTGAACGATGCCGTATCCGGTGCCACGCAGTTCAGCCAGACGGATGTCATGGCGACTCCCGCCGTGCAGGCCGACGCCACCGGCGCCTGGACGGCCACCGTGGGCGGTCAGGCTGCCACACTGAGCTGGACGGTGAGCGGCACGGGCGCTGTCACGGGCAGCTCCACCACCGGCTGCAGCTACGCAGGCCAGATCACCGCCCTGGCCACTGCCAGCGCATACAACGTGCAGGCCAGCGAAAGCTGCCCCGACGGCAGCAAGACTACCTACAACGGCATTGCCACGCTGAGCGCGGCCAAGAGCGCACTGACCGCCGTGGTCACCAGCGCCAACGACGCCCAAGGCGCGGCGCTGTTCTTTAGCAAATAACCCGGCCCGCATGTCCGCCACTGCCTCTTCCCCCGAAACCGCCCAGGCCCTGGCGCGGCTGTCCCCCTTTCTCTGGCGGGCCTTTGCTTTCAGCGTACTGGCGGGGCTGCTGGTGCTGGCCCCCACCGTGTACATGTTCGAGGTGTACGACCGGGTGGTGAACAGCCGCAGCGGGATGACGCTGGCCATGCTGAGCCTGCTGGTGCTGCTTGCCATCGGCGTGATGGAGGTGCTGGAGTGGGCGCGTGCGGAAACCCTGCGCGGGGCCGGAGCGCGGCTGGACGCCGCACTGGCACCTCGCGTGTTCGCCGCCATCCACGAGGCCCAATTGAAGAAGGGCCATGCTTTGGGCGCCCAGCCCATGGCCGACCTGCGCACCGTGCGCGATGCCTTCCATTCGCCAGGGCTTGCTGCGGCGCTGGAGGCTCCGGTGGCTTTGATCATGCTCGCAGTGCTGTTTCTGATGCATCCGGTGCTGGGTGCGGCGGCGCTGGCGGGTGCGCTGGTGCAGGGCGGCATCTCGTGGCTGAACGAGCGCGGCACCAGTGCCGCGCTGCTGCGCGCCAACCAGTCCGAAATGGGCGCGCGGAGCTATGTGGACGGCACGCTGCGCCATGGCGACGTGATCGCAGCCATGGGCATGGAGCCTGACATGCGCCGCCGCTGGCTGGCGCTGCAGGGAGAAACGCTGGCGCTGCAGTCCCAGGCCTCCGACCACGCTGGGCTGTACCAGTCGCTGGGCAAGTGGCTGCAGACCACGCTGTCGTCGGCGCTGCTGGGCCTGGGCGCCTGGCTGCTGCTGCGCGAGCAGCTGCCGGGCGGGGCGGGCATGCTCATCGTGGGATCGGTGCTGGGAGGTCGCGTGCTGGCGCCCCTGGTGCAGCTCGTCTCCCAATGGCGTGCTGTAGTGCATGCGCGGGGGGCGTGGCAGCGGCTCACGCAGCTGCTGGAGCGCCTGCCGGCTTCCGTGCCCGGCATGCCCCTGCCCCGGCCGCGTGGACGTGTCACGGTCGAGGGTCTGGTCGCGAGCGCGGCCGCAGGCGGGCCGCCGGTCATCAAGGGCGTGGGCTTTGCCTTGCAGCCGGGCGAGGTGCTGGCGGTGGTGGGACCGTCGGCGGCTGGCAAGACCACGCTGGCGCGCATGCTGATGGGGCTGTGGGCTCCCACGGCCGGGAGCGTGCGGCTGGACGGCGTGGACGTGAGCATGTGGAACAAGTCCGAGCTGGGCCCCCATGTCGGCTATGTGCCCCAGAGCGTGGAACTGCTGGAGGGTACGCTCGCGGAGAACATCGTGCGCTTCGGCGACGCCGACGTAGAGGCCCTGCATGCGGCCGCACAGGCCGTGGGTCTGCACGACTGGATCTCCGCGTTGCCGCAGGGCTACGACACCCCGGTGGGCGATGAGGGCGTGATGCTCTCCGGCGGCCAGCGCCAGCGCGTGGCATTGGCGCGCGCGCTGTACGGGGCGCCCGTTTTCGTGGTGCTGGACGAGCCCAATGCCAGCCTGGACGAAGCCGGGCACGCGGCGCTGGCCCGCGCGCTGCAGGACTGCAAGGCGCGCGGCACCACGGTGGTGGTCATGACGCACCTGCCCAGCGTGCTGGCCGTGGCTGACAGGATGCTGGTGCTCGCGGGCGGCGCGCAGCAGGCATTCGGGCCGCGCGACGAGGTGCTGGCCGCTCTGAAGAGCGGCCGCGCCCCATCGACCACCGCCAACCCTGCCTTGCGAGCCGCCTGACATGCCTATTCCTGCTTCCCATCCGCAACGCGGAGAAATCGCCCAGGCCGTGTGGAGCCTGCGGCGCGAATGGCTCGTGGTGGCCGTGTTCAGCATGGTGGCCAACGTGATGCTCCTGGCGCCCACGCTGTACATGCTGCAGGTCTACGACCGCGTGATGGTCAGCCAGAGCGAGGTGACGCTGCTCGTGGTGTCGCTCATCACGCTGTTCCTGTTTGCCGCCATGGCGTTCGCGGATGGCATGCGCGCACGGCTGCTGGTGCGCGTCGGCGTGCGGCTGAACCAGGCCATCGGGCACCGCGTCTTCGCCGCCAGTTTCGCCCGAAGCGTGCGCGATCCCCAGGCTCAGCCCGCGCAGCCCTTCGCGGACTGGACGGAGCTGCGCCAGTTCCTGACCGGACCGGGCATCGTTGCGTTCTTTGACCTGCCCTGGACGCCCATCTACGTGGTGGCGTTGTTCCTGCTCCACCCCATGCTGGGTTGGGTGGCCATCGGCTTTGCGCTGGTCCAGGGCGTTCTGGCCTGGCGCGGGCACCACCGCACCGTGGCGCCCACCGAGGCGCTGGCCCAGGCCCAGGCCAAGGCGCAGAACTACCTGCATGGCAAGCTGCGCAATGCCGAAGCCGTCGAGGCCATGGGCATGCTGCAGTACCTGCGGCAGCGATGGCATGGGTTGTATGCGCGCTACAGCGAGCGGCACGCGGCAGCCCTGGGCCTCACGCACCGGGCCACGGCCTGGAGCAAGTACGTGCGCTATGTGCAGCAGTCGGCATCGCTGGCGGTGGGAGCCCTGCTGGTGATCGACGGACAGCTGTCTCCCGGCGGAATGATCGCGGCCAACGTGCTCATGTCGCGCGCCCTCTCGCCCATCGACCAGCTGGTAGGCGTGTGGCGCGGCCTGGTAGGCGCCCGCAGCGCGCACCAGCGGCTGGCGCAACTGCTGACCGAGCATCCGCCCGAGGCCCAGGCGCGCGGCGAGGCGCGCCTGCAGGGCAACGTGGCGGTGCGCGGCCTGAGCGTGGCGGCGCCCGGCCGCGCCGCGCCCATCCTGCAGGGGCTGGAGTTCCAGGCGGCGCCAGGCACCCTCACGGTGGTGCTGGGCGCCTCGGGCTCCGGCAAGTCCACCCTGGCCCGCGCGCTGGTGGGTGTGTGGCCGGCGGCGGAGGGCGAAGTGTGGCTGGACGGCCAACCCGTCGGTGCATGGAACCCCTCCGTGCTCGGGCCGCAGATCGGCTACCTGCCACAGGACACGGCGCTGTTCGGCGGCACCGTGGCAGAGAACATTGCCCGCTTCGGGAGCGTGGATTCGCGCAAGGTGGTGGCCGCGGCCCAGGGGGCCGGCCTGCACGAGATGGTGCTGAAGTTCCCGCAAGGCTACGACACGCCTGTGGGTGAGGGCGGCCGCCTGCTGTCCGGAGGGCAGCGCCAGCGCATCGGCCTAGCGCGCGCGCTGTACGGCGACCCTGCCCTGGTGGTGCTGGACGAGCCCAACGCCCACCTGGACGACGTGGGCGAGGCCGCGCTGCTCGAAGCCCTGCGCCAGCTCAAGGCCCGGGGGGCCACCGTCTTCATGGTGACGCACCGGGCCGGCGCCGTGGGGCTGGCCGATCAGCTGCTAGTGCTCCACGATGGCCGCCTGCAGTGGCAGGGGCCGCGCGACGCGGTGCTGGCCCGCATGAAGGCGGCCCGCACCGGCGGCATATCCACCGCCGCCGCCCCAGGACCTGCACCCGCCATACCCGCTTGAGGGCTCCTGCCTGCCTTCCGCTTTTCACATTCGATGTCCATGGCTACCAACGACTTTTCAACGCAACCCTCCTTGCCCTCCAAAACCGCCCTGGAACCGCCGTCCGATACAGGCCGTGCCGCGCGCATCGGCCTGTGGGTGCTGGGACTGGGGCTGGGCGGATTCCTGCTGTGGGCAGTGCTCGCTCCCCTGGACGAAGGTGTGCCGAGTCAGGGCGTGGTGGCCATCGATACCAAGCGCAAGGCAGTGCAGCACCTCACCGGCGGCATCGTCAAACAGGTGTTCGTGCGCGAAGGTGATCTGGTGCAGGACGGCCAGACGCTCATCGCTCTGGACGATGCCGTGGCCAAGGCCAACTACGAGGCCGTGCGGCAGCGCTACCTTGGGCTGCGCGCGGTGCAGAGCCGCCTGCTGGCGGAGCAGTCCGGCGCGGCCGCCATCACCCTGCACCCGGATCTGCAGGCAGCCCTGTCAGACCCGCTGATCCGGCAGCAGGTGGACACGCAGCAGCAGCTGATCCAATCGCGGCGCGCGGCCTTGCGCGCGGACCTGCAGGGCATCGAGGAAAGCATCCAGGGACAGAACGCGCTGCTGCAGTCCTATGCGGGGATGCTCACCAGCCGGCAAAGCCAGCGTGACCTGCTGGGCGACGAGCTGAGCCACACCCGCGAACTCGTCAAGGAAGGCTACGTGCCGCGCAACCGGCAACTGGAACTGGAGCGCATGGTGGCGGAGGCCAGCCTGGCCATCACGGAACTGCAGGGCAATACCGCCCGCGCGCAGCGCGCCATTGCCGAGATGCGTCAGAAGGCCCTGGCACGCCAGCAGGAATACCGCAAGGAGGTCGAGTCCCTGCTCACCGACGTCACCCGCGAAGTGCAGTCCGACGTGGAGAAATACACGGCCCTCAAGGCGGACCTGGCGCGCACCGAAATCCGCGCCCCGGCCGCCGGCCAGGTGGTGGGCCTTGCCGTGCAGACCGTGGGGGGCGTGGTGCAGGCGGGCCAGCAACTCATGAGCATTGTTCCGCCCGACGAACCCCTGGTGCTGGAGGCGCGCATCGCCCCGCACCTGATCGACAAGGTGCGCAAGGGCTTGGAGGCCGACGTGCGCTTTTCCGCATTCGCGCATGCGCCGCAGCTGGTGGTGCAGGGCGAACTGGCCTCGGTGTCGGGCGACCTGCTCACGGACGCGCAGACCGGGGTGTCCTACTACCTAGCCCGCGTCAAGGTCACGCCCCAGGGCATGAAGACGCTTGGCGCGCGCCAGCTGCAGCCCGGCATGCCGGCGGAAGTCGTGATCAAGACCGGCGAGCGCACCATGCTGACCTACCTGCTGGGGCCGCTGATCAAGCGCGTCTCTGCCTCCCTGAAGGAGGAATAGGCATGCCGTTGCAACCAACCCGCGTGCTGGCTGCAGCCGCTGCCCTGCTGTTGGGCATGGTCCCCGCAGCTCCGGCCTGGTCCATGGACTTGGCGCAGGCCTATCGCGCTGCGCAGGAGCAGGACGCCACCGCGCGTGCGGCGCGGGCCGCGGCGGAAGTGGGCAAGGAGCGGGTCGAGCAGGCGCGCGCTCTGCTGTACCCCAACCTCGCGTTCGGCGCTGCACGCAACCACAACGACCTGAGCCGCACGCAGGGCACCACCACGGGCCAGTCCATCACGGTGGATGAACGCTATGCCAGCAGCAATGCGAGCCTGACGCTGCGCCAGCCGATCTACCGTAAATCACTCACCGTCGGGCTGGAGCAGGCGGAGCAGGCACGCGGGGAGTCGGACGCCCTGCTGGAGCGGGAACTGCAGAACTTGGGCGTGCGGGTCGCGGATGCCTATTTCCAGGTTCTCCTGGCGCAGGACCACCTGGCGCTGTCCAGGGCCCAGAAGAGTGCCACCACCACCCAGCTCGATGCCGCCCGCAAGATGTTGGCGGCCGGCTCCGGCACGCGCACCGACGTGGATGAAGCGCAGGCACGCCTGGACATGGCCCAGGCCCAGGAGCTGGAAATTGGCCAGCAGCTGGACTATGCGCGGCGCCAGCTGGAGAACCTGACCAGCCGGCCCGTGGAGGCCCTCAGCCCCTTGGACGCGGCCCGGTTCGCCGCGTGGGTGCCGGACCTGCCCGCGGTGCAGGAGTGGATACAGCGGGCGGAAGACAACAGCCCGGAGATCCGGCAGCTCAAGGCGCGCCTGGAAGTGGCCCGGCTGGAGATCGAAAAGGCTCGCAGCGGTCACCTGCCCACGCTGGACGCGGTGGCGCAATGGACGCGCAGCAGCAGCGAGAACGTCACGACGCCCAACGTCCGTTACACCAACCGCTCTATCGGCCTGCAGTTGAGCGTGCCCCTGTTTGCGGGCGGCTATGTCAGCTCCACGGTGCGGCAGGCGGTGGCCGAGGAGACCCAGGCCCGCGAGATGCTGGAGGCCGCGCGGCGCGACCTGGGCCTGCGCATCCACACCGAGTTCCGGGGCATCTCCGAGGGGCGCTTGCGCATCCGTGCACTGGAGCAGGCGGCCCGCTCCGCCGAGCAACTGGCGGTGTCGAGCCGCCGGTCCTTCGCGGGCGGGGTCAGAACCCAGGTGGATGTGCTCAATGCGGAGCAGCAGAAGGAGATGGCCCTGCGGGATCTGGCTCGGGCGCGCTACGCCTACCTCGTCTCTTGCGTGCGCCTGCAAGCGCTTGCGGGGGGCGATAAAGAAGCCAGCATCGCGGCAGTGAACGCCTTGCTGCAGCCTTGAAGAAAAAAAAGCGCCGGAGCCTCGCGGCCCGGCGCACTTTTTTTATGCTGGATTTCAGCGGCTGCTCGGAAAACTGAACACCGCCCCCTCGCGCACCCCCGCCGACGGCCAGCGCTGCGTGATGGTCTTGCGCTTGGTGTAGAAGCGCACGGCGTCCGGCCCATAGGCGTGCAGGTCGCCGAACAGACTGCGCTTCCAGCCGCCGAACGAGTGGTA